>Ga0206832_10136_pt1 | contig 19024 bp, 16 predicted proteins | sample Alteio_BWOrgCont_74_FD_152896 | JGI IMG/M metagenome (GOLD analysis project Ga0206832, IMG submission 152896) | Enriched cells from forest soil in Barre Woods Harvard Forest LTER site, Petersham, Massachusetts, United States -... | ecosystem: Environmental > Terrestrial > Soil > Temperate forest >... | reverse complement strand
GTCGGAATTCATTGTCGTGCGTCGAGTTGCACCGGACATGGACGGGTCAGAGACCCGTCCCCACACAAGTGATCCACACGAGCTATTTCAGCGACTTTGGATCGGAGCGATTCTTGGGCGACTTCTCGTTTAACAGGGCAATCAATTCAGAAGCACAGGCAGGAGCTTTCACCTTTCCATCTCGGATGATGTCTCTCGCGCTGACCTGCTTCCCGTAGAGCTTTTCGTTGGCGCTGCCATCTGAGCGCAGCGTAGAACCTTCGAGCGAGATTCCGGCAAACAGTCCCTTATTGCGCGAATAGGAGAGAATCTCGGCGGTCATCACGATATCGGTTGCTCCCTCGGCGGTACGCCCTTTAGGGCCCGCGGCGGCAGAAGCGTCAGCTCCCAGCTTTACCTTGCTCTTCAGCAACGATCGCGCTCCCGCCGGGTTCATAACCAGCAGAACGAAGTCCGTTGCCTGACCTCCAATCTGGAAGCCAAAGCTGCCGCCTTCCAACGCATACATGGCGGGTGGACCCCAGGGTCCGGTGTAGGAGATTCCACCGCGGCAACTCATGACTCCGCGGCCATAGCTGGCGCCGACGACAAAGGCAGCTTTCTTGACGGAGGGCAAAATGACGACGCATTCGGCTTTGTCGAGCAGGTCTTGAGGGATGTCCTCGGGGACGTTGAGAATTTCCTTAAGAACATGGCCAGCGTTTTCACATCGGTCGACTTCGGTGCTATCGTCGGCGGCGAAAGCGGGCAGCATGAGGGCGCACACGAGGAACGTGGTCAGCAAACGTTTCATGAAATCTCCTTTTGGGTAGCGCAGCCATTTTACCCTGTGATTGCCCGGGACGCGGAAGGAGCTTCCAGGCAGCGAGCTTTTGTCACCGAAGTTGGAGCGGCCTATGACCTATTGAGTGCTCCTTTTGTAACTTGGCATTTGCTAAAGTGTCTCCTAGAGTTCTATTGAGTAAAAGCGGCCTCTGGCGGTACTTCGGCCCATGGCGTGCATCTAATGAACTGGGTAGAATGGGCTGCATAGAGGCTAATGTCCTAATCGGGGCTGGATGTGGAATGAAGTACATAGGGAAGTACTTTTTGCTCGCGGGAATGTTCGTCGCCGTGGCTGGATTGTCGCTGCGGGCACAGGTGAACTATCTCGCGCCGAGCAATGCGTTGGTCTCAGCTCCCGCTTCGACTTTGGACTCCGGCCAGCCCGATGATTCCGTTCTCACCATCAAGAAGCGAGTCGACGAAGTCAATGTGCTGTTCATTGCTACTGACAAACATGGCAAGTTCGTGCGCAACCTGGATGAGAAGGATTTCGCCATTCTCGACGATCACAAACCGCCGCAATCGATTGTGAAGTTCCGCCGCGAAACCGACCTGCCGATCGAACTGGGACTCTTAATCGATACCAGCGGGTCGGTGCGCGGGCGATTCGACTTCGAACAGGATGCGGCCGTCAGTTTCCTGCAAAACACCGTTCGCCCGAATTTTGACAAGGCCTTCGTCGTGGGCTTCAACGGGCATAGTCAGATGATGCAGAACTTCACCGATAGCGCCGCATTGCTGTCCGCGGCTGTGCACCGTTTACAAGATGGTGGGGGAACGGCTCTCTACGACGCTATTTACCGGGCCTGTCACGACAACTTGATCAAGGATCACGAGGACCACCCATCGCGACGAGCGATCGTCGTGGTGAGCGATGGTGAGGACAATCAGAGCGAATTCAGCGAGGCCCAGGCGATTGAAATGGCGCAACGGGCGGAAGTCATTATTTACGCCATTTCGACCGACGACAGCGGTTTGGTCCTGCGCGGCGATAAAGTTCTACAGCGCATCGCGGACGCAACCGGGGGCCGGGCATTCTTTCCCTTCAGAATGAAAGACATCAAGAACTCATTTTCGGCCATAGAGGACGAACTGCGGAGCCAATACATAATTTCGTACCATCCGGCCGATTTCGAAGCCGACGGCCGCTACCGCCCGATTGAAATTACCGCCCTCAAGAAAGATCTTCAGGTGCGCTCGCGCAGGGGCTATTACGCACCGCGGCAATAGATCCCGGCTCGAGAGACATAGCTAGCTATGTCCCTACAATCTAGGTCCGTACCGGCTGACAGTGCTACAATCTGGAGGTCGCGGGGGATTCGGAAGAATTCCCGCAAGAGCGGACGGTAAACGCGTTCTCAAGCTAGGTGGACCTTTGAAGCCGAAGTTTTTGTTTATCGTGAGCCTCGCCTGTTTGCTGCTAGTGACCCCGGGCTACACCAAGCGTCGGCGCGCCACACCCGCCCCGCCGCCGACAGCAGACCAGACTCAACCCGCACCTCCTCCACCAACTCTGGCCCAGTTGCCAGCGACTCCTCCTCAGGTTTCATTTCAGGGTGGCCAACTAACGATTTCGGCCCAGAATTCCACATTAGGCGACATTTTAAAAGCGGTTCGGGCGCAAACGGGTGCAACGGTAGAGCTCCCCGGCACCGCGACTGAGCGCGTGGTTGGACATTTTGGTCCGGCTCCGCCTAGGGATGTCCTGGCATCGCTGCTCAACGGTTCGCACTTCAATTATCTTCTTTTGGGGTCTCCGACCGATCCTGCCGCACTCGATCGAGTGATTCTGATGGCCAAGTCGAGCAGCTCAGCCGATAGCGCTCCATCTGCGCCTGTGGAGCAGGCTGCAGCCAGCAACCAGACCGTGTTTGCCCGCCCCATGACGCCCATGGCTGCCCCGCCAAACGGCAATACTGTCGTTGTCGAAGGCGAAGATGCCCAGGACGACACGACGGATGATTCCACCGACACTACCGACGACGCGCAGGCCGACGATCAGACCGATCAGACCGACCAAACAGACGATCAGGCTGCAGCTGGCGACGACCAGCAGCAACAACAAGACGGACAGCAGAACGTCAAAACGCCGGAGCAGCTCTTGCAGGAACTGCAGCAACGACAGCAGCAACTTCAGCAGCAGGGAATTCAGCCTGGGGCACCTCCGGGAATGCGTCCATTTCCGAATCCAGGCGGTGCGACGCCGGTCCAGCCCGGTACAAGCGATCCCGTCCCGCCGCATAATTAGCTAGATCAAGGACTTACATTGGTGTGCGCCAAGACCTGTCTTCTACTAGGCGGGACTTCGCCGTAGCGCTTAGGAAGCTGTATTACGTAGTGCGAGTAGCTTAACTTCCGCTAGCATGGGCGGCTCGAGCTTGGGGGGCAAGCGCCGGCTTTTCAGAAGGGCGTTGTCGCGACCGGTTTGCAAAGGTGTGAAGAATTCCGATGACGGAGCCGTAGGCGGATAAAATTCCAATTGCCAGCACACTAACCACAGTGAAACAGAGGATGCCAACGCTCAATAGACTTCCCAAAGTTCTCTGCCCTCTTACAAATTGCCGGTTTCAATTGATGCCGCCGCGCTCCCTGAATCTACCTGCGTTGACGCTTGCCACTGTTTGCAAATAAGATACGTGAGTAGAGCTGCGCACCTCCACTTTCCAACATCTCTGTGCACCCGTCCACATTACGGAAGGTCACTGAAGGGTATTACTTTCGCGGTTTATGGCCATTACGAAGATTTCGGTGCGCGGTGCGCGCCAGCATAATCTTAAAAACATCGACGTCGAGATTCCCCGCAATAGTTTGACGGTCATCACCGGATTGAGCGGGTCGGGCAAGTCTTCCTTAGCCTTTGACACCATCTACGCCGAGGGCCAGCGGCGTTATGTGGAGACGCTGTCCGCTTACGCCCGCCAGTTTCTGGACCAAATGGAACGACCGGATGTGGATGCCATTGACGGGCTCAGTCCAGCCATTTCCATCGAGCAAAAGACCACCAGCCGGAGCCCCCGTTCGACGGTGGGCACGATCACCGAGATCTACGATTATCTTCGTCTTTTATTCTCTTCCATTGGAGTCCCTCATTGCCCCAAGTGCGGGCGAGCCATAAGCCGCCAGACGGCTGACCAGATCGTGCAACGGGTGATGGCCCTTACTCCGGAAGACCGAGTGATGGTGTTGGCGCCTATAGTGCGCGGGCGCAAAGGCGAGTTCAAGAAAGAGATGGAGAAGTTAGTGCAGCACGGCTTCACCCGTGCCAGGGTCGACGGCGAACTGGTGAATCTCGATGATGACCTCGCCCTCGACAAGCGGAAAAACCACACCATCGAGGTGGTCATTGATCGTCTGCTGGTGAAACCAGGGATCGAGCATCGGCTTGAGCTTTCAGTTGGACTGGCGATGAAGCTGGCTGGAGGCCTGGTGCAGGTTGCCGTAGTGGGTGGGGATGAGCAGCTGTACTCGGAACGGTTGGCGTGCCCGGATTGCGGAATCAGCGTGCCCCAGCTGGAGCCACGGTCGTTCTCTTTCAACAGTTCCTATGGAGCCTGTCCGGAATGCCACGGGTTGGGAAGCCGCTACGATTTCGATCCTGCCAAGGTGATTGTGGATTGGTCGAAACCGTTGCTCGACGGCGGACTCGGCCCGGGCTCGGCCTCGCAAAATCTCGTCCACATGCTGCAAATCACGGCCACTGCCCATGGTTTGGACCTGAGCACGCCCTTCGAGAAGTTTCCCGAGAAAGTGCAAAACCTGTTGTTGTTCGGCGAAGCGGGTAAAGGAGGGAAGACCGGTTTCAGCGGGATTCTGGCATACCTCAAGCGAGTGCTCGAGGAATCTACATCCGAGGGCTACCGCGATTTCTTGCTTGATTATATGTCGGCTACAGAATGCCCCGCTTGTCACGGGCAGCGGCTGCGTCCGGAGAGCCTGGCAGTGAAAGTCAACGGTCTGTCGATCGCGGACTTTACCGGGCTGCCGGTTTCGCGCTCGCTGGAACTGGCAAAGAAGATTCAACTGACCGGAAGAGAAGCCGCGATTGCCGGGCGGGTGGTGCACGAAATTGTCGAACGGCTGCAGTTTCTGAATGCGGTTGGTTTGGGCTACATCTCACTGGATCGCTCAGCGGCCACGCTCTCTGGTGGCGAGGGGCAGCGCATCCGACTAGCGACGCAGATCGGATCGAAGCTAAGAGGAGTGCTGTATGTGCTCGACGAGCCTTCCATCGGCCTGCACCACCGCGACAACGCCCGACTGTTGAAGGCACTCGAAGAACTGCGGGATCTAGGCAATACCGTGCTGGTGGTCGAGCATGACGAAGAGACCATCCGTCGCGCTGATTATGTGATAGACCTCGGTCCCGGAGCGGGGCGGCACGGAGGCGAGCTCGTCGCGCACGGTACGCCGGAAGAAATTATGGAAATACCAGGATCGCTGACCGGAGCTTATATCTCGGGCAGAGCACAGATCGAGATGCGGCCTGAGAGGCGGCAGGCGAACGGTGCGGGCATTGCGATCCTGGGCGCGCGCGAAAACAACTTGAAAAACATTGACGTTACCTTTCCGCTGGGCATGATGACCGTAGTGACGGGAGTTTCCGGCTCCGGCAAATCGACATTGGTCAACGACATCCTTTATCGCGCATTAGCGAAGACTCTGTACCGCTCGCGGGAGGAAGCCGGCGCTCACAAAGCGATTTCAGGCGCAGAGAACATCGACAAAGTCATTCGCATTGATCAGTCGCCGATCGGGCGGACGCCGCGCTCAAATCCCGCGACCTACACTGGAGTCTTTGCGCAGATTCGCGATCTTTATGCCATGTTGCCAGAGTCGCGGGAACGAGGTTACAAGCCGGGACGATTTTCCTTCAACGTGAGCGGCGGACGTTGTGAAGCGTGTCAGGGCGAGGGACAGCGTCGCATCGAAATGAGTTTTCTCCCTGACGTTTATGTGCTTTGCGAAGTCTGCGGTGGTCGCCGCTACAATCAGGAAACTCTGGCCGTGAAGTACAAGGGGTTTTCGATCGCGGATTTGCTCGAAATGCCGGCTTCAGATGCATTGCCAATTCTCGAAAACATTCCGCAGGTGAGGCAGAAACTACAGACGCTGGTTGACGTGGGCCTGGGATACATTCACCTGGGCCAATCGGCGGTAACGCTCTCTGGTGGCGAGGCTCAACGCATCAAGCTGGCGCGCGAGTTGAGCAAACGGCAAACTGGGAAGACTTTATATCTGCTGGACGAACCCACAACGGGTCTGCACTTTGATGACGTTAAGAAATTGCTGCACGTGCTCCATCGCCTCACCGACCTGGGAAACATGGTCGTGATTATCGAGCACAACCTGGATGTGATCCGCAACGCGGACTGGATCATCGATCTCGGTCCCGAGGGTGGGGAAGATGGCGGGCGAATCGTCGCTCAAGGTACGCCCGAGCAGGTTGCGCGGAACAAGAAGTCCTACACCGGGCAGGCACTGGCGGAATACTTTAATGGCAAATCAAAGAAGGCTTCGATGGCGGAATTGCTGGCATGAGGGTGTCGCGGTGATGTCCTCTGAGTACTCTACGAGGTTTCTCTTCACCCTCTGAGATTACAATCTCCATCGCTGAGATCGCCAGAGAGGGCTCGTAAGCGAAGAACAACGAGCAGTCTGCATAGCATCTCTTTTTCGTGTAAATTCAAAATGTCACATCGGCAAGCCTGAATCGCGTGTCCTCACCCCCAAATCCGTTGTCTGATCCTGCTTTGCTTCCGGTGCCGGAACAGCCGGCGCCCATTATCGAGATCCCGTCCGAGAACCCGGCTTGGAGCGGATGGGATGTGCTGCAGATTGTGTTGCTTACCCTTGCGTCGGTTTTTGTCTTTCTCCCGCTGGTTGCGTTCATTGCGCAGCGATTTCTATATCCCAAGGTGGCATTCTTTGAGGTTGTGACCTACCCGCTGGTGACTGTGGCGGGGCAGGGATTTGCCTACCTTGTGATCTTGGCCTTCATGTTTTCCATCGTAAAACGCGAGCCTGACCAGGATTTCTGGCAGGCTATTCGATGGAACTGGCCAAAACATTGGTCGAACTTTTTACTAGCCGGTATGGCGCTGTCGTTTGCGTTGCAAGGGATCGCACACGTCCTTCCCATGCCCAAAGAACTCCCGATGGATCGCTTTTTCCGGACGCCCGGCGAAGCCTGGGCTTTGTCGCTGTTTGGCGTAACTTTTGCGCCGCTGCTCGAAGAGCTGTTCTTTCGCGGGTTTTTTTATCCCGTGCTGGCTCGCCGGTTCGGTATCGGAATCGCCGTGGTCGTGACGGCAGCAAGTTTTGGCCTGATTCACGCGCCGCAACTCGGACGCGCATGGGGGCCCGTGCTGGTGATATTCATGGTCGGTCTGGCGTTGACTATCGCACGTGCATTGACCAAGTCCGTTGCGGCCAGCTTGCTTATGCACGTGGCATACAACGCAACACTTTCAGTCTTGCTTTTCATAGGAACCGACGGATTTCGTCATCTCGAGAGGCTGAATCAGTGACCCGGGATTAAGGCTTCAGGGCGTCAGGCTTCGGGTAACTGCTGCCAATAGCCAATTGATTTCCGGGAGCCTGACGTCCAAAGCCTGACGCCCGAAGCCCGAAGCCCGCTTCATGTTATCTTAGATTTTCCATGTCTTCCGCCCGTCAGGAACTGTTGCGTCTACTGGCAACCAAATCTTTTCGTCTGGGGGAGTTCAAACTCTCGTCGGGCGGCACCAGCGACTACTACATAGATTGCCGCACGATAACATTGGACGCGCGTGGTTCGCAGCTGACCGGCCAGGTGTTTCTCGAGGAAATTCGGCAGCGCGGATGGCGGCCACAGGCCATTGGCGGCTTGACCATGGGTGCCGATCCGGTTGTGGTGGCCGTGGCCGTGACCAGCGGCGAAATTCACGGCTTCCTCGTCCGCAAGGCCGAGAAGCAGCATGGAACGGGCCAGCGGATCGAAGGCTTTCGAGAAAAAGGTGCGCGCGTCGTGATCGTGGACGATGTCTGCACGACGGGCTCTTCCACCGTTCAAGCCATCGAGGTAGCGCGTGAATTTGGATTTGAAATCGTCGGCGTGATGTGTCTGGTCGAGCGTGAGGAGGCTAAAGGCCGTCCGAATGTAGAGAAAGCCGCCGCGCCCGCGCCTTTTGTTTCGATTTTCCCTGCAGCAGACGTGCGCAAGGAACACCTGGAGCGGAAGGGCGACACACTTCCACCCATCTTCGCCGTCGCTGCCACTTGTGAGTTATGCGGAAGGCCCGCGGTGACGAACACGCCACGGAACCGCTGCGAAGTACATAGAACCTAAGAATTGAGCCATTGAGTGATTGATTCATTGAGTCATTGGCTTTCAATGGCTCAATGACCAATGACTCAACCACTCAATTCTATGATTCAAACTCTGGAATGGACTGACAAGGGCGTACGCTTCATCGATCAGACGAAGCTGCCCACCGAAGAAACCTACGTGACTTGCAAGAATTACGAGCAGGTTGCCGACGCCATCCGCAACATGGTCGTGCGTGGCGCGCCCGCCATTGGTGTTGCTGCCGCAATGGGCATCGCCCTGGGCATGAAAAACTCGAAAGCCGAGACCGGAGGAGAACTCAAGAGCGATTTTGACAAGATTTGCGAAGTGATCGGCAAAACGCGCCCGACTGCCGTGAACCTTTTCTGGGCCATCCGCCGCATGAAAGACAAATTTGAAACGCTGCGAGTGCGCCCGCTCCCGCAGATCAGGCAGGCCCTGGTCGAAGAAGCGCAGCGCATGCACGCCGAAGATATCGCCGCAAACCAGGCCATGGGACGCTTCGGCGCAACTCTTATGCCCTCGAGCGGAGGCGTGCTCACGCACTGCAATGCTGGTGCGCTTGCGACCTGCGGCTACGGCACTGCGCTCGGAGTGTTCCGCGCCGCAATCGAGCAGGGGAAGAAAATCCACGTCTACGCCGATGAAACTCGTCCGTTTCTGCAAGGGTCGCGGCTGACCGCCTGGGAACTGATGAAAGACGGCATTCCGACGACCGTGATTTCCGACAACATGGCAGGCTCGATCATGAAGCAGGGGAAGATCGGAGCAATTGTCGTCGGTGCAGATCGCATCGCGGCCAATGGCGACGTGGCCAACAAAATAGGAACATATTCCGTTGCCGTACTGGCGAAAGAGCATGACATCCCCTTCTATGTAGCCGCTCCTCTGTCGACCATCGATTTCGAAGCGACCGATGGCAGCAAGATTCCCATCGAGCAGCGTAACGAAAAAGAGGTGACGCACATCGCCGGGAAGCAGATGACTCCCGATGGAGTGGGGATTGAGAATCCCGCATTCGACGTAACTCCGGCAAAGTATGTGACCGCAATTGTGACCGAGCGCGGTATTGCGCGAGCGCCGTATGGCGAGTCATTGGCGAAGCTAGCCGGCGTTGAGAGTGCGGCAACGAGCACTTCGTGAGCATTCAGCACTCAGCATTCAGCCAAAGCATCGAAACGCGACTGAGTGCTGACTGCTGAATGCTTTTTTCATGTTCTCCATCACTCAATCCCAAGTTTCGTTCGAGAGCGGCGGCAAAGGCATCCGACTGGATTGCTTTCTGCCTGATGCCAACGGACAGCGCTTTCCCGCAGTGATCGCATTGCATGGGTCCGGAGGCGGACACGCCTCAATGGCCGACCCTGCGAGCCTTTTGGCCGAGCAAGGCTTCGCAGTGTACGTGCTGCATTATTTCGACCGCACCGGAACCACCGAGATCGATGGCCTGCAAACTATCTTTCGCCACTTCCCCGTGTGGATGAAAACTTTGTGGGACGCGGTCAGCTTTGTCGCCCATCAGCCGCAAGTCGATCCCGAACGCATCGGATTGCTGGGATTTTCTTTGGGCGCGTACCTCGCGTTATCGGCCTCTGCTATCGACTCGCGCATCAAGGCCGTCGTCGAGTTCTTCGGCGGAATGCCCAAAGAGATGAAATTCTTTACGCGCCGACTTTGTCCGGTGCTGATTCTGCACGGTGAGCAGGACAAAACCGTTCCGGTCGAAGAAGCATACCACTTGCAGCAAATGCTTGAGAAGAAACACATCGCGTATGAGATACAGATTTATCCAGGAGCGGGTCACGGCTTCAGTGGCGAAACCTGGCGCGATGCCGGGTTGCGGACTCTGGCATTCCTGCAGAAGCATTTAGCTAGTGGCAATCGGGTCAAAACTGAAGCCTGAGTTTCCCCGAACTTTTCCGCGTGAATCTTCGTAAATTAGAATAGACGATAAGGAGAGGCCGTTCATGTTCACTTTTCTCCTGTGGTGCCTGCTGTTCGTGTTGTGCTGGCCGCTGGCTCTGCTCGCGCTGGTGCTCTATCCGATCGTGTGGCTGCTGCTACTGCCCTTCAGAATCGTAGGCATCGCGGTGCACGGAGTGTTGGAGTTGGTGTGGGCAGCAGTGATGTTGCCCGCGAGACTTCTGACAGCGCCATTCCGGCTGTGATGTAGCCGCGGGCGTCATCGCCCGTGATTCCTGGCGAAGAATTACTCTCCGCCTTTCGCTGGTATCGCCATTCCTAATTCCTGCATCACCATCTGCAAGTCTTTCCAGGTCTCTTTCTTCTGTCGCGGATCACGCAGTAGAAACGCGGGATGATAAGTTACAGCAAGCTTGGTGCCGCGAAAATCGAACCAGCGTCCTCGAAACTCGGACATGGGTGCATTGATGGCCAAAAGCGTCTTCGCGGCGACCGCGCCCAACGCCACGATTGCTTTGGGCTTGATGGCCGCGATCTGCCGCATCAGGAATGGAGAACAGGTTTCGCATTCATCGCGCTCCGGCGTGCGGTTTCCCGGTGGACGGCACTTGATAATGTTCGCAATGTAAACATCCTCACGCCGCAGGCCCATGGCCTTGATCATGTTGTTGAGCAACTGTCCGGCGCGGCCGACGAACGGTTCGCCCTGCAGGTCTTCATCCGCGCCCGGAGCTTCGCCGATGAACATCAAATCAGCTTTCGGATTGCCCACTCCGAAGACGATCTGCTTGCGTCCTTGTTTGCTCAGACGGCAGCGCGTGCAGTCGCCAAGATCTTCGCGAATCAGACGCAGCGCCTGAACCGGATCAGTCACACCCGATTCCGATTTCGGGTTCGTTACTTCGAAAGTATTTTCTCCTACCGGTTCCGCGATCGCGGCTTTGGATCTTGGGGTCATCGAGTCTCGCTGTTCTGGCTGGATTGTTGGATTCTCAAGAATTGCTGCGTCTTGTATCGTGTCGGGGTTGGCTTCGGCGGGCTCGCGCCGATAAAAATCGTAGATGCCAAGTTCGTTGTAATAGCGGACACGTTCGGCCAAGGCGCGCTTGAGTTGCGGATCAAGCACCTGGACCATTCGCTATTTTCCAATCTTTGCGGGAGCAGTTTGTGGACTTCGCAGCTTTACCACCTGGTCGAGGACACGTTGCGCGACTTCCCACTTGGTGGTCTCGGGAACTTCTACGACTTCGTGCTGGGTGATTATTGTGACTGCATTGCGGTCAGAGTCAAAGCCTACGCCTTCGCGCGAAACGTCATTCACGACGATAGCATCGAGCGACTTCGAGGCTAGTTTCTTGCGCGCGTTTTCTAGCGCGTTCTGGGTCTCAGCGGCAAATCCGATGATCAATCGCGACTGTTTGTGCCGTGCGATTTCGGAGAGAATATCAATCGTAGGCTCAAGCTCAAGCGTCACGGGTCCGCTGCGCTTGATCTTTTGCGAGGCCGGAGACTTCGGGCGATAGTCAGAGACGGCCGCTGTTTTGATAACGATGGTCGCCTCGGGCAACAACTTCAAAACTGCTTCTCGCATCTCTTCAGCAGATTCCACGCGTGTAACTTCAGCCGCGCCCGGCGGATTCAATGCCGTCGGTCCGCTCACCAGCAACACTCGCGCTCCGCGCCGTAAAGCGGCTTCTGTCAATGCGTATCCCATCCGACCGCTGGAGCGATTTGTAAGATATCGAACGGGGTCAATCTTCTCCCGCGTCGGCCCCGCCGTAATCAAAACCGTTTCGCCAGTGAATTCCTGCGACGCGCCCAGCACTTCGAGCGTCGCGGCCACGATCGCTTCGTTCTCCGCCAAGCGTCCCGGACCCGTCATGCCACACGCCAGATATCCGGTACCCGGTTCCACAATCCTTACCCCGCGCTTTTTCAAAATCTCAAGATTCGCCTGCGTAGCCGGGTGATCCCACATGTTGACGTTCATGGCTGGCGCGACGACAATCGGCGCCGTGGTTGCCAAATAAAGTGTGCTGAGAAAATCGCTGGCGATGCCCTGCGCGAATTTAGCAAGAACATCCGCTGTTGCCGGCGCAACCAGCAGCGCGTCGATGGACTGCGCTACCGCAATGTGCTCGACCGCGGAATCAATATTCGGATGCTCATCCGCTCCCGCGCCAAACATGTCGGTAATTACTTTTTCGCCAGAGAGTGCCGCAAAGGTGAGAGGCCGGACGAATTCCTGGGCGGCGCCGGTCATGACGACCTGTACCCGGACGCCCCGATCTTGCAGCAGGCGGACAATCTCCGCCGCCTTATAAGCCGCAATGCCGCCGCTGACACCAAGAGCGATTTTCATGGTTGCCGATGTTCAATTTCCAATTGCCGATGGCTCATCCGAAGCCCGTTCGACAACCGGCAATTGTCGGATCTACTCTTGCCCCAGCGCCTTGTCGAGCATTTCGCTGACGACTTCGACTGGCGACTTGGGCGTTTCCGGAATCACCCATTTCACCTTGCCGGCTTTGATTTCATCCTGCGCAATTCGGCAGGGTTTGCGGGAGTGAGTTTCGATGACCGGGGGCGCACCGCCTTGTAGTTGTCGTGCGCGGCGAGCGGCTACCAGAATGTATCGATAGTTGCTGTCGAACCCTTCAATCAACTTCATTGTGTTCTCCCCTGTGCTAGCGTCCGCCCGAAGTCGCTGCGGTCGCAAACGAAGCTAAGATCGGCTGCAGGCGTTCCCGGATGTTGCTCAAACGGCAACCTTCGGCCTTGGCCAGCGTTTCTGCATCGTCAGCGGATCCGCGAATTCTCGAGCGCTTGAGCCGTTCCGCAAGTAGGATCGCCGTCAGCGCTTCGATGGATTCATCCAGACGGTCGTTAACCAGAATATAGTCGTATTTCTCGTAATTCTCAATCTCACGACTGGCCGTGACCAACCGGCGCTGGATGACTTCTTCCGCATCCAGACTACGCTTTCGCAAACGCGACTCCAAAATCTTTCGATCCGGCGGCATAATGAAAATACTCACCGCTTCGGGAAGCTTGCGCTTGATCTGCTCTGCGCCCTGCACATCGATGTCGAGCAGCAAGTCACGCCCGCTCCGTTCCGCTTCGCGCAGAAAGCGCTTCGCCGTACCGTAGCAATGGCCAAATACGTCCGCATACTCCAGAAATTCGTCTTTCCGCACCATTTCTTCGAATTCGGAACGTGGCACGAAATAATATTCCCGCCCATTTTGTTCATTCCCTCGAGGAGGACGAGTGGTGTAGGAAACGGAGAAGTCCAGCCCGGAAACAATCTCCCGAGCCTTGTCCACCAGCGTCGACTTGCCCGAACCCGAAGGCGCCGAAATAATGTAGACAGTGGTCATTCGAGGTTTTGCACCTGCTCGCGGGCCTTTTCGATATCGGCTTTCATCGATAAACCAAGCTCCGTGATTTTCATGGCTTCACCGGCCAAGCCCGAAGTCTTGGAAAGCAACGTGTTCGCTTCCCGGTTCATCTCCTGCAGCAGAAAATCCAGCTTCTTTCCGATCTCTCCACCCTGATCCAGCAAGCCCAGAAGATGCTTGACGTGTTGATCCAACCGCACCAACTCCTCCTGAATGTCGCTGCGATCCACCAGCAGCGCCGCTTCCTGCAGAATGCGTTCCGGCTCAATCTGTGATCCGATCAACTCCTGCAGCCGTGTCTTTAGTCGTTCCGCATAAGTTTGCAGGACGGCGTGTCGGTGTTTCTCTACGCCCTCACGCGCCTGCTGCACATGCCGCATGCGTTCTCGCAACTCGCGCTCGGTGCCGCGTCCTTCTTCCTCGCGCATTTGATTCAAGTGGGACAACGCCTCTTCCATCTTGGAAAGAACTGCCGCTTCCAATCCATCGTTCGCCGGCAACGCTTCCGACTCGAGTGCACCCGGTATGCGAAGAATTGCGTTGAGGTCCGGCTCCGCTGCTAATCCGAACTCCGCAGCCGCGGCGCGAAATGCCTGAACGTAAGCGCCCACCAGGTTGCGGTTCAGCGAAAAACCCTCGCTCACGCTGCGTTCAATATTCAGAGTCAACTCCACATGGCCACGCGCCATTTTCTCTTTCAACCGTCGCCGCAGCTTCATCTCCAGATCGTCACTATCGGACGGCAGACGAAAATGAATATCCAGAAAGCGATGATTCACCGACTTAAGCGATAGTGTGAAACCGAACTGGCCGTTGACCTGCCCTTTCACCTGCGCGAACCCGGTCATGGAACGAATCGACATAGTGCACTATCTGTTAGCCCTCATCTCTAACTTGTCATCCTGAGCGAAACTGGTTTGCTCGGCCACGAGCAAACCAGTGCAGTCGAAGGACCCCTATTCACTCAGCGACTCCTAAAATGTTGCAAGGCATTCTCCCAGTGCGCGAAACGGGTCACTCCGCATGCACTGCCGGCCTCGGCGGTTCCACTTCCGCGAATTGCAATTCGTATAAGCGCCGATACGTCCCTAATTTCTTCATCAACTCTTCATGCGGCCCAATATCTGCAGCCGTGCCATTCTCCAGCACTACGATTCGATCCGCGCGCCTCACCGTGGAAAGCCGATGAGCAATCACCACTACGGTGCGTCCAATCATCAGGTTCTGCAGCGCCGACTGAACCAGCGCCTCCGATTCGCTATCCAACGCCGACGTGGCTTCGTCGAGAATTAAAATCGGAGCGTTCTTGAGCAGCGCCCGCGCAATGGCAATACGCTGCCGCTCCCCACCGGAAAGCCTTACGCCGCGCTCACCAATCACGGTATCGTAACCGCTCGGCAGATCCGTAATAAAGTCATGTGCCAAGGCCGCGTGCGCCGCCGCCTCCACCGCTTTTAGCGGGATGCCCGGCTGCCCGTAGGCGATGTTATTCCGCACCGTATCGTTAAACAATACCGTGTCCTGCGCCACTACCCCAACTTGCGAACGCAGCGAGGCCAACGTCGTATCGCGCACGTCGCGACCGTCAATGGTCAATCTCCCAGATGTCACGTCAAAGAAGCGCGGAATCAAATGCACCAACGTGCTCTTGCCTGCGCCGCTCGATCCCACCACCGCCAGCACCTCACCGGCGTGAACTTCGAGATTGATATCGCGCAAAATCTCGCGCCCTTCGCCTTCGGACTCATACGAAAAGCAGACCTTTTCAAACCGGATGCTGCGCGAAAACGGCGGCAGCGGCTGAGCCCCGGACTTCTCCTTTACATCGTCATCCGTATCCATAAACTTGAAAATCTCCGACGACGCTCCCAGGGCCTGCTGGAAATTATTGTTGAACAAAGCGAACTTACGCACCGGATCGTAGAGTTTGAAAACAGCCACGATAAACGCCAGAAACGTGCCCGACGAAAAAACGTGATGATTGATCTGTTCGCGTCCCAACAGCAAAAGCAACGCAATTGCGATCGCGCCAAAGATATCCATCAAAGGTGAGCTTATGGCGACGGCAGCCACCGAGCGCAAGTTCGCGCGAAACAGCCGCTGCGCGGCGTCCTTGAATCGCGCAATCTCCCAGCGCTCCATGCTGAATGCCTTCACGATGCGGTTGCCGGTGATGGTCTCGTGCAGGATATTCTGAATGTCCGCCAGTTTGTCCTGGCCGCGACGGGTCGTATGCCGCACCCGCCGCCCGATTCTCCCCGCTGAGAAGATGATCACCGGTACGAACAAAACCAGCACCCAGGCAAACTGCCTGCCCAGCGCCACCACCACCAGCGCGGTAAAAAGAAAGGTAAAAAATTGCTGCAGAAATTCTGCCAGAACGCTCGACATCGCATACTGCACCCGCTCAACATCATTCACAATCGTCGAAACCAGAGTGCCTGTGGTGTGCTTCTGAAAGAACGCTGCCGAGCGCTGCAGAATAGAATCGTAGAGGTCATTGCGCAGATCCGTGATCATGCCAAACCCGGCGTAATTCACCAGGTACGTGCCCGCATAATCACAAATTCCTTTCAACACCGTCGCTGCCACCAGGGCAAATGCCACGACCGTCCACGGATTCTGAAAGTGTGAGGGAACGAACTGCTGCAGGTAGATGGCACGCCCATTGCCCGGAATCGTAAACAGTTGCATCTCCCGAGCCTGCGAACCCGGGTTCAGCACGCGATCAAAAATCGGTCCGATGAGCAGCAACCGAAAGGCATCCAGCAATCCCACCGCCGCCATCAGCAGTACGGACGCCCCCACTGGCCACCAGTAAGGCGCCGCGTATCGTATGAGGCGTGTCAGTTGCCGCATTGGAGGCTCCCAGTGCGCGGCCAGACCCGGCCTGCTACGGATGAAATCAGCATGTGTCGCAAGACTTCATTCTACTTCAGTCGTCGGTCTTTGGTCGTTCGTCGTTGGCCATACAGTGTCATCCCGAGGCGAACGACCAACGACCATTACCCCGGACTATCCCGATGCACTACCTTCACCCTATACCCCGCCTTGCGCAAGTGTTTGCCGACGTCTTCTGCAATCATCACCGAGCGATGTTGCCCGCCAGTGCAACCAAAAGAAATCGTCAGGTAGCTCTTGCCTTCGCGAATGTAGTGCGGCAGCAAATACACGAGCAGCTTCGAAATCCGGCTGATGAATTCCTTAGTCTGCGGGAAGGACCGGATATACTTCGCCACCTTCGGATCGCGCCCCGTCAGCGGGCGAAACTCCGGAACAAAATGAGGATTCGGCAGAAAGCGAACGTCAAACACCAGATCCGCATCCTCCGGAACCCCGTGCCGGAAGCCGAAACTCACACACGAAACCAGAATATTATTTCCCGACTCCTGCTTCTGGAAACGCTCCGTGATGTGCGCCCGTAGCTCGTGGACGTTGAACTTGGAAGTGTCGATTACTAGATCGGCAATCGCCCGAATCGGTCGCAGGTGCCGGCGCTCCGCCGCAAGCGATGCCTTTACCGTCGTTTTGGTGCCTAGTGGATGGGGACGCCTGGTCTCGCTGAAGCGGCGCAACAGAACTGAATCCGCCGCTTCCAGAAAAAGCATTTTGGTAGGCAGCACCCGGCGCACCGATTTCACAATCTCGGGTAGAGCTTCCAGTTGCGTGCCCTCGCGTACGTCAACCACCAGTGCGGTGCGCTCGATTTCCGAAGACTGCCCCGCCAACTCGGCAAATTGCGGAATCAGCCCCACCGGCAAATTGTCCACACAGTAGTAGCCGAGATCCTCAAAGGCCTTGAGCACCGAGGCTTTCCCCGAACCGCTCATCCCCGTGATGATGACCAGTTCCGCGCGGTGGCCGCGGTCGCGGACAACACGCGCGCCAGTCTGACGTACTCCTTGTTTAATTGTTCTTGTCGGCCTGCGAAGTGGCATTTGCTGAAATGGTAGCAGGCAGACCCGCCAGCCGCCAGTTACCCATGTAGGCGCAGCTCTCGACGAAGTCGAGGGGACCTTTCAAAAGCTGCAAAGGGTGCTGGATTCAACCCAGCACCCTCCGCAACAATCACTGCCCATCACCAACAAACTACTTGAACGCAATTACTCCGAACAACCCATCCGCGTTGTTGCCTGGTCCAGCGGTAAAGAAAAGCTGATTTGTTTTCCCGTTGTTCGCCGACCCACCGCCAAACTCGATGCCCCAAAGCTGATTGATTTCGATCGGCTTGTTGGACGAGTTCATGATGGTGCCGACGAACTTGCCGGTCTTGAGATTGAATCCATTGATGGTGCCCGTGTTGGTGTTATTTGAGATCAGCAGAGTGTTGCTAAGCGGGCCGAAGTTTTTCGGAGCTATGGCAAATCCCCAGGGCTGGTTCAGCGGCGCACCATGTGTGAACTGCTTCACCAACGTGCCCGATTCGGTGAAGATGTCAATGTATCCGCCGCCCGCGCCCTTTGCGCTGACATAGGAAACGTAAAGCTTGCCTCCGATATCTTGAACGTTAAACACCACGAAGCCCTTCGGAATCTTTGCATCGGTAAACGACTTCACAAAGTTAAAGCCGTTGTCATACATATCAATTTTGTTGTTGTTAAAATCGGCCGCGTAGAGGAAATTCCCGGAGCTCTTGCTGGTGATAGCCAGGCCCGTGTAGCTCGCTTTGTTCTTCGAGTTGTTCACCGCAATGAGGGAGGTCGAGGTATCGAAAGTGGACCAACCCTGGATTGTCCCATCCAGCGTCGCGAACAGAAAGACGGATGGCCAATCGTCAATCTTAAAATCAGTCTTCGACGTATCGTAAACAATCCCGGTCGGCGATCCCGGACCGCTTCCGTTGGCGGAAGGCACAACCACCTGCAAGCTTTGCGGGACTCCCGCGCCGTTGTAGAGTGTGGACCAGCCATTCCATTCATCACTGACCCAGAACGGGCCGCCAGGAGCGTATACCAGTCCCCACGCATTCTGGAGTAGTGGATCCATATTCTTGGCTTTGCCCGTCTGATTTGAAGTGAGGGCGGTTTTCGTGTATTGTGCCACGGCCGGACTGGAAACGAAACCTACCGCCAGTGCAAGCCACAAAGTGAGAGCAGTTGTGCGAACCCATTGACGTTGCATGCTGATTTCTCCTTTAGAGTAAAAAATGGTTAGAGGGCGGGGGGAGGACCCAATATCCCACGCAGGTGCGATCGCTAATGTGTATAACCTGCAAGGGCCAGATATTAGGGCTCATCCAGGCGTCTGTTGTCAATAGATTGTCACGGTTTTGTAAAATTCTTTCGGAATCCCGGTAACCACACACTTTAGCGCGATTCACAACGAGGCTGGGGTTTCCCGTGGAACTCGTCCCATGGGTCGATTTCGAAGGGCCAATTTTGCAAGAGCCGAGCTCCCAGCCGCGCAGTAAAGCATTGCAAAATGGCGGTGACCTTAGCTGTCATGAAACACAATCGAATTTCCTGCTTTTGTTCGGCCATGGCGTTTGTCTACAAGTAGTTAGCAGCCTCGTTCCTCGACTATATCTACCAGCTATTGCGCGGAGAGC
>Ga0206832_10135_pt1 | contig 19031 bp, 18 predicted proteins | sample Alteio_BWOrgCont_74_FD_152896 | JGI IMG/M metagenome (GOLD analysis project Ga0206832, IMG submission 152896) | Enriched cells from forest soil in Barre Woods Harvard Forest LTER site, Petersham, Massachusetts, United States -... | ecosystem: Environmental > Terrestrial > Soil > Temperate forest >... | reverse complement strand
TGTTATACCTCGTGGTGCGGGCCGTGCAAAAGGCTGGCGGCTACGGTGTTTACCGACTCGGCTGTGGGTGCGTTTTTTAATGCTACTTACGTTAATGCCAAGTTTGATATGGAAAAGGATGATGGCCTTACGATTTCGAATAAGTATGGTATACGGGCATACCCTACCCTGCTTTGGCTGGATGGTGATGGTAACGTGAAACATAAAATTGTAGGCGGGCTTGATGCACCGGCGCTGATAGAGAACGGTAAAAAGGCCGTTGACCCTACGCCGGGGATTTTAGCCGGCCTGCGTAAACAATATGAGGATGGGAGCAGGGATATAAATTTTTTACGCGATTATGCGAACACCCTTTATGATGCGCAGGAAAAGTATGAGGATGTTTTTAACGAGTACCTGACCAAACTAACCGGTGCGCAACTGAGCGACCCGAAGCATACTAAAACAATTTTTAACCTGACGAATGATGTTAAATCGCCGGGGGTTAGTTACCTGATGAAGAACCGGGATTATTATGTGCATTTAATGGGCGACCAGGTTTTTAATAATAAAATTAACCTGCTGGCTACAAAGGCCATTAGCGAGGCCCCGCGCACCAATGACAAAGACCTTTTTGACGCTGCCCTGAAACTGATTAAAACCAACAAGGCGCCTGACCATGTTGAGAAAACCCTGAAGCTAAGTATGGACTACTATTACCATGTTGGGGACTGGGCTGATTACGACAAGAATGCGACTACCTACGTAAAAAAGTTTGCCAGCAAAAATGCGACCGAGCTAAACGAAGTAGCATGGAATTATTACATGGTTATACATAACCCCGAGCAATTGCAGAAGGCAGCCAAATGGGCCTACACGGCTATTAACATAGATAACAAATATACTTACAATTTAACATATGCCTGGTTGCTTTATAAGCTTGAAGATTATAAAGAGGCATCGCTGGCGTGCGACTATGCTATTATACGCGCCAAAGAGGAAAACGTACAGGCTACCTCGGCTACTGCTTTAAAGGGATATATAGCCAACTCGGTGAAGAAGCCGTAGGGGCAGTCCTTTAGCGATAGGGCAGCTCGTTGTTAGCCATCATTTTATTTATAGCATTAAGGTTCTGTTGCCTGCTGATGCAATAGGATTGCCAGCCGGCTTTGGCCTGGTGCGCTTTCAACCGCTCGTAACTTGCATACATGCTTATTACCACATCGGGTGTAAATACCTGCTTTGCGGGGTTTGCCTCTTTCTTCTCAGCCACATAATATTTGAAAAGGGTTGCGAGGCAGGTGTGGCTTAGTTCGGCCTGGTAGCCGCGGTCGATGTAATCGAGTTGGAGGGCTTTAAAGTTTTGGCAGTTGTAGTTAACTATCAGTTCGTCCCAATTGATAAAGCATGAGATGATAAAGACGGAGTAAAACACCCAGGCATTTTTGCGGAAGAGGAACCAGTTGCTTTTGCGTTGAGCCACTTTGATAAAGGTGGTAGTAAGGCCAACAATGCATAATAGTAAATAAACATATACACCAATGCGGCGGCGGGTTAGGCCCGATGATTCAATAATCCACCAGTTGCGGTTGGCGGTGGTGATGACCAGTAGTATGTTTTGGGCAATCCAGGTGTAGGCGAGTGCTTTGAGCCATTTGTTGTTTTCGAAAAAGTTGAGGTAGCCACGGAATACAAAGAGAATTACGGCGATGGCCATGATGATAGAAAGGATGAGTGTATCGGTGCCATCATGCAGGTATTGGGCAACGGTGATGCCCTCGGGGAGGCGGACTACAATCCACATATAGAAAACATCGAGGCCGTTAACACAAAGCAATACCAGGTTTAGCATGATGAACAGAATGATACCGGTAAGCACCTCATTGGGGACTGATAACTGTATGCCGATGTCGGATTGCAGATGCTGCTCGAGGGTGATGGTTGGGAGGTTATCGGGGGATTGGCTATCGGCATCGTTTACCTTGTTGATTACGTATTGCTTAAAAAGACCGAATACAAAAAAGAAACCGAACAGGGTAAACAAGCACCAATTGAAGCTGATGAAATCGAGGTTAAGCTGATCGGTAAATTTTTCGAATATGGGGTTGGCAGCGCGGTAAACAAATACAAAGAGCAAAGTAACAATGGCAGGTACAATGAATAACAACAGCTTTGTAAAAGTGCTGGTGCCACCTGTTTCGGGCTGGCTGATTTTTATTGAGCCCTGGAAAAATCTTGGTATAGATGTTGCGGTTGAAATAAAGGTATTGAAGGCAGCTACCAACAATGAAGATTGAGGATTAAAGCTGAGGCCCGCCAGCATAAAAAGTGAGCAGATATTTGCCAGTACCGGTAGCGTTGTGCCCCACCAAAATATGAAGAAGGCCGAAAGTATGGCACCGGTGGCAGCTGCAAGCCATGAGGTGCGTCGGACCAGGGTTTTATTGGTTGAAAGAAACAATGAGACAATAAGCAAATTGAAGAGCAGGAAATTTAAGCCGGGGCTTTGCTTATAAAAAAGGAAGCTGTAAGCGGCGGTGGCGATGAGGATAAATATGTCGGTGGTTTTCATGGCTTTTTGGTTTGATGAGTTTTGGAAAAGAACTATTCGGTTATAAGTATTGATTCGAAAATGAAGAAGACGAGGGATAGTAAAACACCGGCCATTAGTGTAACCCCGTAGGTACGCGGATAGATGGTTGGGTGGATTATTCGGCTCACGGTGATGGCTGTTATTTGAAAGGGATTGGTGAGTAAATCCCATGTGTTATAGCGCAGGAACCTGCCTATATAAATGCCATAGCCGGATATGAGCATGACGAAGAGCATAAAGCCCTTTGCTTGCCATGGCACTAACAGTTGTTTTATTTTTTTAAAGACAATGTGCGCCGAAATGATGCCCAGCAAGAGGCCAGTAAAAGCAAACGAATAAAGCAATAGGGCATCGTACCAAAAAGGGAAACCGGCCCTGGATTTTAAATGAAGAAAATCGGTGATGATGTAGGGCGCGTTTGGAAAAAAGAAGAGCCAGGCGGAAATATAAAGAAAGAGGGGAATTGGCCGCATTTCATCTTTTAACTGCATGGCCAGCCAAAGTGGCACCCAGGCCAGGAACAAATTCCAGGGTAGGAATATATAGGTGATATTGAGCGCGAAGAGCACCCGGAAAACCTCGATAAAAACACAGAAGGCAGTTAGCAGCGCGAGGCGCGGAATAATGACGTGGAGCTTGTTTTGTAGCATGGATTTGGTGTTGGGTTAGGTAGTTTTACTTGATATGTGGCTTATTAAAAATGAAAATCCCAATTAGACCAATCCCATGAGAAAACCCACAACAGTAATTCGGGAAGTGAAATAAAAAGCGAGAGGATGATAATAAGGACCGCCCCGATGGATTGAGTAAGAGAATACCGTTTACTATCAAAATTGAACGCGGTTGCAAGGATGTTGAGGTAGAGCAGAAAAAGCGTAATGAAAATTAAGATGCCATCGTTTTTGAATTTGTAAAAGCCATCCAAAATAAAGTCGAAGAATGGATAGGGTTGATAGCCTTTGTAGTACGGGTCGATTGTTTGAATTGTCCCGTTAAGAGCTTCATGGTAAGTTACTATGCGGTTTAGTACCTGCACCAATAGCAGGACAATTGCGGAAATGAGGATTAACCATTGGAGTTTTTTCATCACGGTTGGTGGAATCCTTTTAAAGCCTGCCCAAATGGCCAGGCTTGGAATGGCCATTACCATTAAGGCGCTCTTCAAAAAATAAAGCATAATCATTATGATCATTGATGTGTTACAAAATTTAATTCAAAAAGGTATACACCAGGGCCCATCCCCTGCAAACGCAAATACCAACCAAACAACAGCCACCAGCAAAATATTTATTGCCAGAAAAATGCCTACCACCGTTGCAACCAACCTGAGGAGAAATAAGACTCCTTTTTGTTTAATGGTTAATCTTAGCAACCCAATGGTTAACACAACAAACAACAGCATATAAGCACCGGGTGGGACGTTTTCCATTTCAAAAACTATTTATGTTATTCATTATAAAAAATACCGATGGCGTGATACACGAGGCTTACAAGGGTTAATTTTCTGTTCAGGCTTTTTTCATCAACGTCTCTTTTTACCGTTGGAGTTTCCTTGCTTTCAAAACAGCGGTTAATAAGGGTGATGGCTGCAACAAAGGCGGCATCACCGGCTAATTTCAAAACGGTATTTTTTCGTTTGCGCACTTTTCCAATCCTTTAAAAAATGATATTGAGCCGGTCTTCATTTATAAGCTTCTCTAACTTTTGGGTTTTGTTTCGGCATATCCAAAGCGGTATAAAACCGATGATGCCGAATGAGCAATCAATCATGCGCCACCAAATTGGCAGGCCGCGTAAGCCGCCGGCAACAAGGGCAAAAGGGAGTACCATGATGCAGGCAATCATACCAAACTCAAGCACCCAAATATTTTTAACGGGGTCTTTCAATACGCCGATAAAAGTTACGGCGATAACAAAGTGGGCAAAGGCGAGCCAATCGTTACCGTAAAACAGAAAGGGATAACGGGCACCGGTATCCTGCACGGCGTGTAAAACGGTGGTAAGTAAATTGGCAATACCGGTACCGGCGGGAATATATTTTAGCAAGAGCTTTAGTTCGGTTTCGGCAGGTATGGCGGTGGCGCCGCTAAATGCCAGGGCAACCATAAAAAAGATGACGATGGCTCTTATTTGCTGCTTTAGTTTGTTGGATTGTTTATTCATTTTAAAAGTGCTTTGAATTTCAAAGTAAAAAGGCAAAAAAATTTATTTTCTATTCTGCTTTACCAATTTTTCGAGTGCATTTAAGTGATGGTTAAATTCTTTACGGCCCAGGTTAGTAACCACGTAAGATGTTTTGGTTTTTTTACCTACAAACTCTTTTTTAACGGCTATGTAATCCAGCTTTTCAAGGGCAGAGATATGGCTGGCGAGGTTGCCATCGGTTACATCCAACAACTCTTTAAATACCAGAAAGTCAACATGCTCGTTCACCATCAACGCACTCATTATACCCAACCGTATCCGGTTCTCGAAAGCTTTATTCAATTTTTCAATTACGTCTTTCACTATGGTTTCCCCTTCATTTCTTTTGACTGCAGTTTACCAATATTTCTTCTCCTGCGGTTTAGACTCGTACCGCACATACATCATTAAGCCATATATAATGTGCAACACACCAAAACCAATCATCCAAAATGTAATACCATAGCCAATGAAAAAGCAACCTACCAGGCCAAGAATTATTTCGGAGAAGCCGAGCCACCTGATTTCATCAACCGTGTATTTAGATGCGTTAACGAGAGCGAGTCCGTAGAAAATAAGTGTGGTTGGCGCAATCATACCAAACCAGCCGTAGCTTAAAAGAATAAGGGAGTAAACGCCCCCGGCAACTAATGGAATGGCGAGGTTAAAAATTAATCGGCGGCCAGCGCTATCCCATATTTTTTGGCCCTTGCTTTTTGCGTTGCGGGTTGTAAAGAAGACTGCGAACAGCAAAGACAGAGCCAATACCGCAGTGGCATCGAGCATGCAAAAGGTGCGGAAGTCAATACTGATGTCGACCGGAATCTCGCGGGCGAAATGCTTATATTCGGAATTGAGCTTTTGGTGAATGTAGAGATGAAAAGCCAGTGCGCCGGCCATAGCAAAAAAGCCTGCAAAAACGCCGGCCAGTCCACTAAGGGAGATGAAACGCGAGGAGCGCTCCATCATGTTCCTTATCTCTTTTATTTGCTCTAATTGTTCGATTGGTTCGCTCATTATAAAAGTGCTTTGTAATGCAAAGCAAAGGGAAAGGTTTTGTATTTCCAAACACATCGCCGCGGGCGTTAATAGAAATTAACGAATATGCAAGCCGGCCGGTAGTTCGGCACAGGCCAATTTTTAATGCCGGTTTTAAATTTTCTCCTCTTATATTAGCCTAAAATACAAGCACCATGGGTACCGAAAAAGTATACACCACCTTTTGGGATTTTTATCCGTATTACCTTACTGAACATGCCCGGCCGCTTAACCGCGGGCTGCATTTTGTAGGCACCACTTTGGTTATAGCCTGCTTTATACTGGCCATAGTGATGCACAACGGCTGGATATTTTTAGCCATGCCACTAGCCGGTTATGGTTTTGCCTGGGTAGGCCATTTTATTTTTGAAAAGAACAGGCCCGCAACCTTTAAATATCCGTTTTACAGCCTGGGTTCGGACTTTGTGATGTATTACCACACGCTTACAGGGCAGATAAACCAGAAGGTAGATGAAGCTCACCTTACTGTCGGGGTTCAGAATAAGTGGGCTTAGTGGCCCCGGATATGCCTTTTGCTTATTGCTTAAATGATTAAACCCTGAGTGTATGAATTTAGATAAGCTTGAAAAGCAGACCCACGAATCGATTGACTTTTGGATTGATTCGTTTAAGCAATATGATTTTGACAAGATAGTAATGAAGCCCAGCGAACAATCGTGGAGCCTGGGGCAGGTGGGTATTCACCTATGGATGGCATCGAAGGGGTTTTTCTTTAAAAATGCGGAGAAGTGCCTGAATAAGGAAGGAACGCAAAGCGGCAAAAGCAAAAAGCTGGGGGCGCACCTAATTTTCACTTTACGGATGCTGCCACCTGTTAGGTACGAAATGCCCCAGCAGGTAGCAGTAATACCCAAACAACCGGAAAGTAAAGAACAACTGATAGGCAAGCTGGAAGAGATTAAAACCATAGCCAGCGGATATATAAAGCGCATACCACAAAGCGACCCTGAACTTAAAACCAAGCACCCGTTTTTGGGCTGGCTGAATACCGCAGAGTGGATAGAGCTTTGCAGCATACACTTCAGGCACCATAAAGCACAGAAGAAGAGGATTGAAAAGCACTTCGGTTGGAAATAGCCTGTGGCGACATCGGTTTTAATCAAATCTGTTACATTAGCGCTTCCAAATATTGAAATGTGAAAACTTTGCGCCTCTCGGCCTTTTTAACTGCCGTTTTTGTCACCCAGATTTTGTTTGCCCAGGTAACTGAAAAGTGGACCCTTGAGAAATGTGTTGACTACGCATTTAAAAATAATATAACCATTAAGCAGGCAGGCCTAACCAGCAATGTTTCAAGCAACCAGCTTTTGCAAAGCAAACTGAACCTGTTGCCATCGGTAAACGCCAGCGCCAGCTACGACTTTAACTTTGGCAATAGTATTAACCCGGTAACTTACACTTTTACCAACGGAAACTCGCAAACTTCGCAGGTAGGTTTGCAGGGCAGCTTAACATTGTTCAATGGCCTGCAGCAGATATACAATATTCAAAAATCAAAGTACGATTTGCTGGCCTCGCAATACGATTACGAGAATGCCAAAACCAATATGGCCTTAAATATTGCATCGGCTTATTTGCAAATATTATTGAACCGCGAAATAGTGCAGGTTGCCGAAGAACAGCGCAAAATAACGGAGCAACAAAAAGAAACAGTAAAGAAAAAGTTTGATGCCGGGGTTTTACCTGAAACATCGTTTTTGGAAGTAGATGCCCAGCTATCGAGAGATGAGGCCAACGTGATAAACAACCAGGGCGTTTATGATATTTCGGTGGTAACACTTAAGCAAATGTTACAGCTGCCTATTGGCCAGGCTTTTGAGATTGATATACCCAATGTGAATGCCGATAACATGGCCAACATTAGCGATTTAAGCTCTGTGGGCGTTTATAATTATGCGGTAAAAAACCAGCCATCGATAAAAAGTGCGGAGGCAAGATGGTTGAGTTCGCAGAGCGCTGAGAAGGTGGCTAAAGGATATATTACGCCTACCTTTTCGTTGGGATACAATCTTTTTTCGGGCTATACCAATGCGCCTAACGAGACATTTTCAACACAACCACCTTATATTGTAAATACCCCGGCCGATCCGTTTTTTACGCAATTGAACCATAACCTAAAGGACATTCTTGCATTCCAGGTAACGATGCCCATTTTTGGAAAGGGGCAGATTTTCACCAACATATCTAACGCTAAATTACAGCAGCAGATAAAGCAGTTAGACCTGGAAAGCGCCAAGGCCAAATTGATGGCCGATGTTGAGCAGGCGTATACCAATGCCAAAGTAGCCGCCGAAAATTACGTGGCAAATAAGAAGAGTTACGAATCAGCACAAAAATCGTATTTCTCGTTGCAGAAAAGATTTGACGCAGGGCTGGTAACCAATTTTGATTTGCAGCAATCGAAAAACACAGTGGCTACGGCTGAATCGGATATGGCAAGGGCCAAATACACTTACGTTTTCAGGGTTAAAATACTTGATTATTACCAGGGCAAAGCCTTAACCTTAAATTAATTTCATCCATGAAGTCGAATAGAATAATTATCATATTAGTGGTTGTGCTGGCAGTGTTCATCGTTTTTGCTTTAATAGGTAAGCAAAACGGTTGGGTTGGCAAAGGAGATGTATCGCAGGTGGCGGTGGAAAAAACTGCCAAACGGAATATTGTTGAAACGGTGACTGCCAGTGGAAAAATAAACCCGCATACCGAGGTAAAATTAAGTTCGGAAGTATCGGGCGAGATTATTGAATTGAATGCGCATGAGGGCGATTCGGTAAAAAAAGGCCAGTTGTTGTGCGTTATTAACCCGGCTATTTATGATGCCCTTGTAAAGCAATCGGCGGCAGGTGTTGACCAAATGAAGGCTAACCTTTCCAGCTCGAAAGCGAATCTGATTCAAATGAAGGCCGCGGTTGACCAGGCCAAAAGAAATTACGACCGTAATAAGCAACTGCATGATGAGAAGGTAATATCGGATGCAGATTTTGAAGCCTCTAAGCTGGCGTTTGACCAGGCTGATGCCAATTATCAAAGCGCACAGGAGCAGGTGAATGCAAATACATTCAGCGTTAAGAGCGCCGAAGCACAGTTAAGCCAGGCCAATGATAATTTGAACAAGACCAAAATTTTTGCACCCATGTCGGGTATCGTTTCTTTAGTAAACGTTAAGTTAGGTGAGCGCGTTGTTGGTACCGCCCAAATGGCCGGAACCGAACTGATTAGGGTTGCTGACCTTAACTACATGCAGGCCGAAGTTGACGTGAACGAAAATGATGTGTTGCGAATTACACTGGGCGACACCGCCGATATTGAAGTTGATGCCTACGTTAAGAAAAAGTTTAAGGGTGTGGTGACTGAAGTTTCTTACTCTTCAACCACCGCAGCTTCGGCGGTAGTGAGCACATCGCAGGCTACTAACTTTACAGTAAAGATTAAAGTATTGAGAGAATCGTATGCGGATTTAATCAATCCTAAAATTGGTAAGTTTTATCCTTTCCGTCCCGGTATGTCGACTACGGTTGATATAAAGACTGAATCGCGCAGCGATGTGCTATCGGTTCCGATACAATCGGTAACCACACGGCAGGAAAAAGATGTGAAGCAAAAAGATGAGGATTACGCAAAAACCACGCAGGCGCAAAAATCGGCTGATGCCGGAAAGAAAGATGCGCACGAAGTTGTTTTTGTTGTTGAGGGCGGAAAAGTAAAAGCCAAGGATGTAACCACCGGTGTACAGGATGCTAATTATATTGAAATCAAATCGGGCCTGAAGGAAAACGAAACTGTGGTTAAAGCTCCGTTCAAAATGATTTCGAAGACGCTTAAAGACGGCGATATTGTGACCGTTGTTGATGAGAAAGATTTGTTTAAAGATCAAAAGAGCACGGATAAGTAATACGAGAGGGTTTACTCTGCCTTTTCATCTAAGGCCAAAATCTTAATGGCATTCATAGCAGCATTTTGTTCGGCTGTTTTTTTGCTGTAGCCTTCGCCGGTGGCAATGTGCTTACCGTTTATTTCGAGATTGATAACAAAGTATGCGCGGCGGTTTCGGGCCTTTTCTTCCACCACTTTAAACTCAATATTTTTACCCAGTTTTTGCACGTAATGAAAAATCTGGCTCTTGTAATCTGAGTTGGTAGTCTCCAGCTCATCTACATCTATCAGCCCCTGCAATACCCTTTTTTGGATGAACCTTTTGGTTTTATCAAACCCGGCATCAAGGTAAACGGCCCCCACCAGTGCTTCGAAAGTATTGCCGCCTAAATCGCGGCTTATATCCGTCATGCCTTTGCGGTTAAACTTAAGCTTTTCGACGAGGCCTAACTTTTCGCCCACTTCATTCAACGATTTGCGGTTCACTATTTTCGAACGTAACTCGGTAATAAAACCTTCTTCTTTGTAAGGATATTTACGATAGAGAAACTCGCATACAATTGAATCTAAAATGGCATCGCCTAAAAGTTCAAGGCGCTCGTTATTATCTTTAGGTTCGTTAAACTTTGAGCGGTGCATAAACACCTGCTTATACAGCCGGAGGTTGGCAGGCATAATTCCGGTAATACCCTTAACGTATTGGGCAATTTCCTTATCGCTTGAAAAGATTTGATTGTAAAGTTTTGCGATCAAAAGGGCAGCGTTTCTTGTTCGGAGGCTAAAGATATAATTTGTGCATAAAAGGGCCCCGAAAAAACCACCGCACAATTATTTGCGCCGTAACCTGAATATATACTCGCGGTAAAAATTCTTGTTTTCGGTTAGGGCGGTAAGGGTATTGGTAACTGTAGCCCCATCGGTAGGAAACATACTATAAGTAATAAGTTCATAACCCTTTGCATCAAGATACTCAAGGCATTTAAACAAAATTCTGTCGCCTTGTGCCTTTGCAGCTGCGGGGCCTGCTTTATCAAGGTACTTATCAATTTTTAAAGTATCGGCCAGGTTTTCGATAAGCCCGTTTTCGAGATATACCTTAAAGGTGCCCTCCCGATAGTCGGTTCTTAATATGGCGAATTTTAGTTGCGCATTATCCTGGGCGATTGCGCTAATGCCCATGAAGGATAGCAAAATGATAATGATGGTTTTCATACCCTGGCTTTTGGTTTAGGCAGAAACGAATATCCTGAAAGTTTATTATTGAATATGGGGTCAAATATTCGGCGATTGAGCCAAACGGCTAGGGCACGAACTTCTTAAATATGACAGTAGCGTTATGTCCACCAAAACCGAAACCATTGCTTAGTGCGGCATTTACTGTTCTTTTTTGCGCTTTGTGGAAGGTAAGATTAAAACGAGGGTCAATATCGGGGTCGTCAGTAAAGTGGTTGATGGTAGGGGGAACGATATCTTCTTTAACTGCCATGATACAGGCAATAGCTTCAATTGCACCTGCGGCACCCAACAGGTGGCCGGTCATGGATTTGGTAGCGGAGATATTTAGGTTAAAGGCGTGCTCGCCAAATACCTTTTTAATTGCGGTTAATTCAATGGTATCGCCCAGCGGGGTTGAAGTGCCGTGAACGTTGATATAATCAATCTCTTCAGGCTTCATGTGCGCATCTTCCAAAGCGGCTTCCATCGCCAGCGCAGCACCCAATCCTTCTGGATGCGGAGCGGTTAAATGATAAGCATCGGCGCTCATGCCTCCGCCAACTATTTCGCAATAAATTTTGGCACCACGTGCAAGGGCATGTTCCAACTCTTCTAAAATAATAGCACCTGAACCTTCGCCCACCACAAAACCATCGCGGTCTTTATCAAAGGGGCGAGAAGCAGTTTCGGGCGAATCGTTTCTTTCGCTCATGGCGCGCATGGCGTTAAAACCGCCAACACCGCCGGCACTTATGGGTGCTTCGGAGCCCCCCGCAACTATGGCATTACACTTACCCAATTTGATGTAGGTAAGGGCATCGATAAGCGAAATATTTGAGGTGGCGCAAGCTGCAACCGCGGCGTAATTTGGCCCCCTGAAACCCCAACGCATGGATATGTGCCCGGGGGCAATATCAATAATCATTTTGGGTATAAAGAAGGGATTGAACCTTGGTATAGGATTAAGCGCCAGGTTAGTGATTTCTTCAATAAATACATCCAAGCCGCCAATACCCGAACCCCAGATAACACCTATGCGATCACGGTTAATGCCTTCTTTATCAAGGCCGGCATCTTTAATGGCTTCATCGCTGCTTACTAAAGCAAACTGCGCAAAACGGTCGAGGCGGCGGGTTTCTTTTTTATCAATAAACTGGGTAGGATCGAAGTTCTTTACCTCGCAGGCAAATTTTGTTTTGTAGTTAGTGGCATCAAAACGGGTTATTGGCCCGGCACCACTGGTGCCGTTAAGCAAACCTTCCCAAAATTGTGGTGCGGTATTACCGATAGGTGTTAAAGCCCCTAAGCCTGTTACTACTACTCTTTTGAACATCATTAAAAGAAAGTGGCAGACTCAACATCTGCCACTCAATATTACTTCTTTAAACTTATTACTTGCTAACTGTCTTTTCTAAATATTCAATCGCCTGGCCTACAGTGCCAATGTTTTCAGCCTGCTCATCAGGTATGGAGATATTGAATTCCTTTTCGAATTCCATAATCAGCTCCACGGTGTCTAACGAGTCAGCGCCAAGATCGTTGGTAAAGCTTGCCTCAGGTGTAACCTGGCTTTCTTCAACTCCCAACTTATCAACGATAATCTTTTTTACTCTTTCTGCGATGTTTGACATGTCTGTTTGGTTTTAAATGTGGTGCGAAAATAAAAACATCCCTCCCTTTCCCAAAAATTATTTTCTATGTTAATTTCTGTACATGGCCGGGGTGTCCTTTTTAGGGCACTTTTGGGTCGTTGAAGTGTGTTAATGTGCGAAGGTGTTAATGTGTTAATGTATTTTTGAAGCGCTAAACATATAAACTGTAAAAACAGAACAATTTGGTCTCTAACTAACTAAGCGTAACTTTGACACTAAGTGGCAGATTTTGCTTTAACACATTAACACCTTCGCACATTAACACACCCCCGCATGGCCGATAAAAAAATAACCAACGAACCCGATACCGATTACCGATTGGCGGGCATTGCCACCTCGTTAAAAGAGTACCAGGTGTGCCATCACCTTAACCAATTATTGGGTTGCGATTTCAGAAAGTTAGAGGCCCTGGTTTTTGAGCCTAAAGACCGCACCCGCAAAACCGAGTTCAGCGTATTTAAAGCCGAGGATGCTTCAAAAACAGCCTTTATAGTTTTCAGCAACAAAAACCTAGGCGAGTATCTTTTACCCGAGATTAGCAACTTTGACTACATTGTTCAAATTAGGGGTAAGTTTACCGACGATAGTATGGCTGCGCTGATGGATGGCATCAAGCAGTTTCCGCAAGTGGTTATGTGCCTTGAAGTACCTTTGAAAAAGATAAAAAGTAAAGAACGATTAAGTTACCAGGAAGAACACGAAGTGCAACGGCTCATGTCGCCGCGGCGCTTTAAAAAATAATCAAATGAAAGTACGCGTCAACAAAACAAAAATCATTGCCACCTTTGGGCCCGCCTGTAGCGACATTGCCGTTATGGAAGAAATGGTCGGTTCGGGGGTAGATGTCTTCCGCTTTAACATGAGCCACGGCGCACATGCCGACCACCTCGATGGCTTTAAAAAGATTAAGCAAATCAATAAAGAGCATGGACTCAACATCGCCATCCTCGCCGACTTGCAAGGCCCCAAAATCCGCATCGGCCAGGTGCGCGATAACATGGAGGTGCTCGAGAAAAACCAGATGGTTGAAATAACCAACGTGCCCTGCATCAGCACCTTTAAAAAGCTATACATAAGTTACGACCACCTACCCCAGGAAGTTGAACCCGGCGACGCCATATTAATTGACGATGGCAAAATAGAACTGCGGGTAGTCGACACCAATCGTAAAGACCTCATCAACGCCCGCGTGGTTATTGGCGGTAAAATAAGCAACAACAAAGGCGTTAATTTACCCGACACCAAAACCACCGTACCAGCCCTTACCGATAAAGACCGCGCCGACCTAAAGTTTGCCATGCAAAACGGCGCCAACTGGATTGCCCTTTCCTTCGTCCGCTCGCCAAAAGATGTGATTGAACTTAAGGAAATCATCGGCGCCAAAAACTCATACATGAAGGTAATGGCCAAAATAGAAAAGCCCGAGGCCCTACTGGTTTTAGACGACATTATCAGGGCCGCCGATGGCATTATGATTGCCCGCGGCGACCTGGCCGTTGAAGTGCCGCAAGAGCGCATGCCCCTCATTCAAAAAGACATCATCAAACGCTGCATAAAACTGGCCAAACCCGTTGTGGTGGCCACGCAAATGATGGACAGCATGATTGAAAACCCCAACCCCACCCGCGCCGAAATTACCGACGTGGCCAACGCCGTTATCGACGGCTGCGACGCCGTAATGCTAAGCGGCGAAACCAGCATGGGCAAATACCCGCCGCGCGTTATACAGGTAATGGAAAAGATACTCAGCAACATCGAGCACGCCAACATCATTTACGATAAAGAACTAAAAGCCGATAGCACCTCCGAATCGTTTATATCCGACGCCATTTGCTACAACGCCGCCCGCATCAGCGGCGACCTTGGCGCCCGCGCAATTGTAGGCATGACCTTTAGCGGCTACACCGGTTTTATGCTAAGCAGCTACCGCCCCAAAGCCGACATTTACATCTTTACCGAAAACCGCGACCTCCTCAACTCCCTAAGCATTTGCTGGGGCGTGCGCGCCTTTTACTACGATAAATTTGTTGGCACCGACACCTCTATCCGCGACGTAACCCGCATCCTAAAAGACGCCCAACTCATTAAACCCGGCGACATGGTAGTCAACATAGGCTCCATGCCCCTCGCCAACCGCGGCAGGGCCAATATGGTTAAGGTAACCATGATAGAATAATCATCGTTACCCCGTAGGGGCACCCCTCGCGGGTGCCCTTATATTCAATCCCCTCGCGGGTGCCCTTATATTCAATCCCCTCGCGGGTGCCCTAACATTGTATTAAAAATAAAACAAATGTCATTGCGATCCGCCGCGGCGGGCTGAAAAAAATAAGCGCGCCATTGTTCGCGGCAATCTTCAACCTTGTCTTTAATGGCTGTCGGCTGCTAAAACTCTCCTCCCAATTTAGGAGGAGTTGCCCTGGAGGTGGTTAGGCTGTTTTGCATTTCTGCCCTGGTTTCCCCGCCTCGGGGACGGAAGGGGTTGGCTGCTTGCATTCGCCTTTCAACTTGAAACTTGAAATTGTTCATCCCCATTTTTCGTCGGGATTCGAAACTTGAAACTTTCCCAAATTCCAGATTACCGGAAGTTTTTCGGAAGTTTTTAACAATATTGCTATTTTATGTAATTTGTTTTGCAACAAAATTTTGCCGGCAGTATCGTACAGTCCTCTCCCCTTTCAATCCATTTTCACACGCTGTAAACTATTGTCAAGTTTTGTCAACCTTTTGCCTTTCAACTCGTCTTTGGCTTCGGTTTCCCCTTTAGGGGACGGAAGGGGCTGGCTATTTCCAATTCGCTGTAACCTTTTGTAACCCTTTGTAACCTTCCTGGCTCTAAAATCTGCTCAAAAAAATCAGTATACTTTAGTATACTTTTCTATAAATCATCATACATAAATCACTGATTTTAAATAAACTACATGGCCCCAAATGCCCCAAAATCAACCATTTTTCAACTTGTATACTTTTTATAAATCACTATTTATAACTACCTGATTTTAAATATCTAACATCAATAAACTCACCTTTACCGCAATATAAAACACCACTATTCTAACCACCGCCTTCCCCGGCACAAAAATTAACCGCCCAAATGCCAAACAACAATAAACGCTACACAACACCATAATCAGTGTAATCCTCACAATCGGTGTAATCCTACAAAAACACAATATATTACGAAAGTAACAACATTCCCTAACCTGCGCAAGGGGTGTCGAAAACTTTTTTCGGGGCGTGTGGTTGGCTGCTTGTATTTGGCTTTGGTTTCCCCGCCTCGGGGACGGAAGGGGTCGGCTGCTCCCGCCTTTAAGCCCCGGCGGGGCGCCCTTTTAGTAGCGCCGGGTGATAACCCGGTGTAGCAATTATATTTTTATGAAGCCCAGCAGGTGGCGACCGGCGGCTGTTTGGCCCTGGTTTCCCCGCCTCGGGGACGGAAGGGGTCGGCTGTTTGCATTTAAGCCCCAGCGGGGCGCCCTTACAGTAGCTCCGGGTGCCAACCCGGTGTAGCAATTATATTTTTATGAAGCCCAGCAGGTGGCGACCGGCGGCTGTTTGGCCCTGGTTTCCCCGCCTCGGGGACGGAAGGGGTCGGCTGTTTGCATTTAAGCCCCAGCGGGGCGCCCTTATAGTAGCGCCGGGTGATAACCCGGTGTAGCAATTTTATTTTTATAAAGCCCCGTAGGTGGCGACCGGTGATTGTTGGATGTAACGCTAGTCAAATAGAATAGCGCTACAAAATAGACGAGCACAGCTGGAAGGCAAGACCAAAGGTTAATTCAATTTTGCCTAAAGTTATCAAGCTTTTTTAAAAACTCCACAATATCACTATCAAGATCCTTCGCACTGATATTGTTAGCTATTTGCGTCAATGTAATAGCCGCGTTATAATTATTTTGAAAATGATCATTTAAAAGAGTGAGCATGGATTTACCAGATATTACGGTTAATCGAAAATCCAATTTCTTCCAATTGATTTCGAACTCTCGCGCTGCTTTTGATATTATTGTCGACGTATCCTTTCCTGATTTAGAATGTAGCTTCAATTGATGTGCTTGCAACTGGGCAAGGATGTCCATTTTATAGTTATCACTTAATTCAAATAATATTGCTGTTATGTCAAATTTGGGCATTGTGGTTATTACCCCATTGCTTATTTTATCAAGCAGTCTATTTTCTAAAGCTTTTGATATGCCTGTAGGAATAAGGTAGTAATTCTCGATCTCCTTACGTTTCAGAATGTGTGCGAGCTCTGATTCTTTACCTAGTTTTTCCAAAATCGAATCGACCTCTTCTTGAGAGTGGTAATCTCTATCAAGCAAGACAGCTATTTTAATCTTTTCTCCTATTATCTGAGTAAAGGCCCAGTTGGTATGAATTACCTTGTCATGTTTGCTAAATCCGTCTATCGGTATCACTGTAATCTCTCCACCTGAAAACAGATCATCCAGTTTGCATATTTTCGCTAACCTACTCAGCAGTTTTAAATCGTTCCCCTCGACAAATAGAATTTTTTTGCCTCTTGCCAGCCTTGTCAAATGTATGTTTTGGCCACTACCAAGAATATTGGAAACACTTTGAAGCCCATCTAAATCGGAAATTCGCTTTGCCGTTTTATTCTTTTTGTCAATAAGTAAAACTTCAGATGGTTCAACAGCATTAATTATTTCTACCGAATGAGTTGCAATTACAATTCTGGATTTTGTGTATTTTAAAATATCTAATATTTTGTGTTGTAAATCGGGGTGAAGATAAATTTCGGGTTCATCAACCACCAACAAATCACAGTTTTTGGAATTGACTATATGTGTTAGCAATTGAAGCCAAATCTGAAAACCAAAACCTGCCCAAGATATTTCGCGAGGCATTCTATCCTCTTCACAAAACATCATTAACTCCTTTGAAAAGGTGCCTTTCCGTTCTGGCGCGGTAATTGACATGCCCTTCCAAGTGCTGACTACTAGGTTTTTAAATTCGCTAAATCCATCTGGGTTATAAAACCAATAGCTTCTAAACATACGCGGAGACCTCCTACTGCCGTACCATCGCTTTACATAATCCTGATTTAACAATTCTTCATCAATTTCAAAGGGGCCAAGAGTAGGTATGATGGAGATATTCACAGGAAACTCATCTCTAAACTCACTGGCCTTTAGAGGATACTTTCTCGGAGTATCAAAAAATAGATATATCGGATGATCGACGTGAAAAAAAATGCTTAGGAATTGTCCACCGGAGAATTTATACTTAATAATTGAGGGGTCATCAGTATTGAAATTCGTTTGTATGTTCTCAAGTATGATTGGGATACTTTCTTTCGGAATTTCATACCCATATGATTGTCCCCCATATGGGGACATAATAAATCTGGGATTATTTCTTGAGGCGTAACGATATGCGCCTTGCAAGACTCTGATGCCATCTAAAATGGTGGATTTCCCATTATTATTTGGTCCTGTTAAAACATTAAAATCCTTTAAGTGCAGTGTAAAATTTTCTAAGGCCTTAAAGTTTGTATATTGAATTGATGTTATCATAAAAATTAGGGTCTCAATTTATTAAACTAAAATTTGGAATCCTAATTAATGGATTTCTAGAAATTGACCTTTCTCCTAAGCCGATTATTCGTTTTAGTTCTTCGGTTGGAAAGGAATAGTATTATGCTACCCCGTTAATCAGAAGTATAAGTTCTGTATTAACAAAAGCATCTAAGTTAAATATTATTTAACCAGTTAATATGCCGACAAGTCCCCTCAATTCCGGGATATATCGTCTCGTTGTTTACACCTAAAGTGCTTAATTTTATTAACATTTCAGACTTGCAAGTCTCAGGTATTTCAAGCAACCAAAAATGTCTTTCAAAATCCTTTTCCTTATCTAACGGTTTAAATTCATTTTTCCCTTCAACAATTGCGTGAGCAGTGAACCATCCATTTTGGGCGATAATCCGCTCATTGTTTAAATTTGGCCTAAAAATCTTTGTTTGGGGCAATTTGAAAGGGTTAGGAAATTCAGTTAAATCCAGCATATTACTTTCAGTCTGCTTTAATATATATACGAACCCATTCGAATTTGATTCCCCGTTACACGCAAACCACAAGGCAACCAAAGGATTTGTTGTCCAATCAAGAAGTCTCGTAGCAAGTCCATAATGTTGGGCATAAACTAAAAGTTCCCAATCATTCAAGTTACCTGAACGGGCTAACTTATCTCCACGTCTTTTTAATTCCTCTATTAAACTTTTCTCTCTTCGAATAACGTACGTTTGACCTTTTGATCTTCCAAGCTTAGGAATTAACGGGTAATTATTTGTTTGACCGCGAAACAATAAGGAGTCTGGGGCGTTACTTGTAATAATTACTTCATTTTTTTCGTTCACCTTTGGCGATCCATCTTCATTACAAGCCAGCATAATACTATCACTTCTACCAAGCGATAATACATCTTCTATAAACTTTTCAAATGTCGTTATC
>Ga0206832_10134_pt1 | contig 19123 bp, 17 predicted proteins | sample Alteio_BWOrgCont_74_FD_152896 | JGI IMG/M metagenome (GOLD analysis project Ga0206832, IMG submission 152896) | Enriched cells from forest soil in Barre Woods Harvard Forest LTER site, Petersham, Massachusetts, United States -... | ecosystem: Environmental > Terrestrial > Soil > Temperate forest >... | reverse complement strand
TGGCTCTGTGAACTGACATTCAATTGCGGCGTCGATTTGAGAGTTCCCTTCTGCTCTGCCTGAGCGCGCATGCTCTGTACGGCCGCCATTACGTCTTTCTGTTGGGCGAGGAAAGCATTGCCAAGTTGGGTAGTCCAGTTGATGTCCTGGCTTAAGCGGGAGAGCACATCCGGGAAGGCGACCAGGCTTTGCACGCTGGGATCCCATTTCTGCTTTTTCGCTTCGTCCAGCAGCTTTTTGCCCTTCCACTTGGGATGGTCGGTCACCCATTGTTCGGCTTCCACGACTTCCAACGGGTAAGTGGACGCGGCCAGTATTTGTCCCAGCAGCGGATCGGGATAGAGGGCGATGGGCGCTACCAGATCGTCCAGCGCTTGGGGTGTCAGGGGCGTGGTTGAGGTGGTTGCGGGAAGGCTCTGCTGAGGATTCTGGGCTACTACGGCTACAATCATGAGGGCGATGAAGAGGACCGCCCAGCCATAACGACGTGGGTTGCTTGGCATCTCAGACCTTTAGATGCATTTTATAATGTTGTGTTGCGAATAAGAATGTAAGGGAAACTACAAGTTTCGCAGGCGGAAGCGCCTGCCCCACTCTTCTACAGAATGGTTCGGGTGTCTCCGTCACGTTTTGTGATGCGCTCCCGGTCAAGGAACTCTAGCAGCGGGATGGCGTATTTGCGTGAGATGCCAGTCCAATCCTTAAATTCCGGGACGGCGAATTTCTGGCCCTTTTTTTGAGCCAGCAATTGTCGAAGAGATTGCAGGGCTGAGGGATGAAACACCAGTTCATCGCTGACGCGGATGAGCTTTTTATCGCGCAACAATAACTGCAGAATGGTGCGGGCGCGGGCTGGTTCCACGCCGGACTTCGCCAGCACCTCCTGCATGGACGGCACCGCCAGCCCGGCGGCGCGAAAGGCGCTCTCTATCTTGGCGGACGCTTCCTCTTCATCTCTTTCAAGCGAAATTTTATGGGACGCAAGGCGAACGGTTTCTCCATCCACGGCGAGCGTCTTCGAGAGCGCCAGCAATGAGTCCAACAAACCTTGAGGAGCGCCGGGAAGCTGTTTGCCGCGGAGTTCCTCTTTCGAAAGGCCGGCCAGCAGCGGGTTGCGGCGGTGGAACTGCTTGAGCGTCTGGTGCATTTGTTCAAGTTGGGCGGCGACCCAAGCGGGATCGAGGACACGGAATTGCGGCGAATGAAGGATCAGCAACTCCGCGGCGGCGCAGGCGGTTTGAATATCAGCTTCCAACATTGAAGTGCGCGCCACCAGCTCCGGCATTCCCATTCCATAGCGCGATTCGCTAACCAGCAGGGCAATTCGTTCACTGGCGGGCGCTGTTTCGAGAATTCGCAAACGTTCCAGCGGCGCGCGGCGGGGTGCGGCGATATCCAGGACAACCCCTCCTCCGATGGTCACCACAGGCGAGAACATTCGCACGATGAAACGGTCGCCGGGCAGCAGCAGCAGCGGCTCGCTAAGAAGAAAGCGGACGTAATCGCGGGCGCCAGGCCGCAGCGGATCGGTGCCACGCAGCCGGCGGACTTCGGCTTCCACTTCCGCGGTTCCGGAGTGAAAGTGAACCGGCGCGCGGTGCTTTAGCGGTTTAGCGGAAGGCAGCAAGTCGAAGGAGCAATCAATTTGACGGGTGGTCTGGAAGCGTCCGGCCTCCGCCAGGTGCATGCCGCGCTGCAGTTCGGACGTTTCCACGCCGGCGATGTTCAAGGCCGTTCTCTGGCCGGCGCTCGCTTGGGCTACGCTAGATCCGTGCACCTGGATGCCGCGTATGCGAATGCGCCGGCCTGATGGATGCAGATCAACTTCCTGTTCCAGGCGCACGGTTCCCGAGACCAGCGTTCCGGTGACCACGGTGCCGAAGCCGCGCATGGAAAACGCGCGGTCGATGGGTAAGCGAAAATAGTGGGAGGAGTCCTTTTCGCGAATCGATGTTGCCAACTTCTCGATCTCGGCGCGCAGTTCGGCGAGCCCGGCGCCGGTGGTGGAGCTGACGGCCACGACGGAGGAACCTTCAAGAAACGATCCGCGCACGAATTCATCCGCTTCCAGGCGGACCAGTTCGATAAAGTCCGGGTCGGCAAGGTCCGATTTAGTGAGTACGATGATGCCATTCCGAATGTCCAGCAGGCGGCAGATGTCGAAATGCTCGCGGGTCTGCGGCTTGATGGACTCATCCGCAGCTATAACAAAGAGAACGAGATCGATGCCGCCGACGCCGGCGAGCATATTTTTGATGAACCTTTCATGGCCGGGCACGTCTACAAAAGCGAGGCGCAGATTCTCTGAGAGCTTCAGGTGCGCGAATCCCAAATCAATGGAAATCCCACGCTGCTTTTCTTCCTTAAGCCGGTCCGTGTCGATGCCTGTGAGGGCCCGCACTAAGGCGGTCTTGCCGTGGTCGATATGGCCGGCGGTGCCGATAATGATGTTCTTCATCTCGACACTTTTCATCCTATCGCCTCTGGGTGCGCAGAGCCTAGCGCCCGCGGGCGCGCAGGGTGGCGATGTTCCCATCTTCAAGGCGGGTGTGGCGGATGTTCGGATCGATGTCCTGGTTACCGAGAACAAAGATTTGGTGAAGGGTTTGGCCAAGGAAGATTTCGTGGTTACCGATGAAGGGCAGCCGCAGAACGTGGTTTCCTTCAGCAACGGAGACGAGCAGTTGAATCTCATTTTGCTGCTGGATATTAGCGGCAGCATGCAGAAAAACATCGAGTTGATTTCCGAAACTGCGCGCGATGCCCTCAATCATCTGCGTCCGGGCGACCGCGTGGCCATCATGGTATTCGCCAAGACCAGCGAGGTGCATCAGGACTTCAGCGACAATCTGGCGGAGACAGCGCGGCAGATCCCGAAAGCGGTCAAGGATCACGATGTGGGCAACACCACCCAGATAAACGCCGCCGTGGTGGACGCGGCGCACTACATGCAGGCGCACGCCGGGCCGGGGGGCAGCCGCGCGATTCTGATCCTCACCGACAATCTCAGCATGAGTTACCAGCTTACCGACGGACAGGTAATCCGCGAGTTGAACAAAGCCGACACGGTATTTAACGCCATCGTGACGGGGCACGCCATCGAACCGAAGGCGCCGACGCCGCGCATGTTTCCGAATCCGGACCTCACTCCCGCCAACGTGATGCATCTCTCGGACGAGACCGGCGGCGAATGGGTGAAGGCGGAGAACGCCGGACAATCCTTCGGCGAAATGATCACGCGGATTCGCAGCCGGTACATGCTGGCGTATCACGAGCCTACCGCGACGCCGGGAACATTCCGGCACGTCGGCATAGCGCTGACCGAAGCTGCGCGGAAAAAATATCCGTTAGCGGAACTGCGCGCTCGAACGGGGTATTACGCCGAGTAAACGGTTGTTCGGTTATTCGGTTGTTCGGTTATTCGGTTCGTGCTGCCGGCCGCTTCTTGTATCCTGAAGTTCATGTCCACTGATCGATTTGCCGAGGTGCGGCGCCGTCATGCGAATGCTGACGCGGGCGGGGGTGAGGAGCGCACGCGGCGGCAGCATCAGGAAGGTAAGTTGTCGGCGCGTGAGCGTGTGGATCTGCTGCTGGATGAGGGCACCTTCGAGGAGATGGACAAGCTGGTCCGGCATCGCTCGCGCGAATTCGGCATGGACGAGCAGGTGATCGACGGGGATGGATTCATTACCGGCTACGGGCGCATCCACGGGCGATTGGCGTACGTGTTTGCTCAGGATTTTACGGTTTTTGGCGGCTCGCTATCGGAAGCGAACGCGCAGAAAATTTGCAAGATAATGGACCTGGCGCTGAAGACCGGCGCGCCGGTGATCGGGTTGAACGATTCCGGCGGCGCGCGCATCCAGGAAGGCGTTCTTTCGCTGGCGGGTTACGCCGATATTTTCCTGCGCAACACGCTTTCGAGCGGAGTGATTCCGCAGATCTCGGCCATCATGGGACCTTGCGCCGGCGGCGCTGTTTATTCACCGGCCCTCACTGATTTCGTTTTCATGGTGGGGCACACCAGCCATATGTTTGTCACTGGTCCGGACGTGATCAAGACCGTTACTCATGAAGATGTGACCAAGGAAAAGCTGGGCGGGGCAGAGACGCACAATTCCATCAGCGGCGTGGCGCACTTCATGGCTCCCGACGATGCGGAGTGTCTGCGAATGATCCGCGAATTGTTTTCCTATTTGCCGCAGAACAATCGCGACGATGCTCCGCTGCGGGCGTCGAGCGATCCGGTGGACCGCGTGGATCCAGCGCTGGACACCGTGGTTCCGGCAGAATCAAATCTTCCGTACGACATCAAGGACATCATTCATCGCGTGGTGGATGACGGGGAGTTTTTCGAGATCCATGAGCATTGGGCGCGGAACATTGTGGTGGGTTTCGCGCGCATGGATGGACGCAGCGTTGGAATTGTCGCCAATCAGCCTGCGTTTCTGGCCGGATGCCTGGACATCAACTCCTCGGTGAAGGGCGCGCGGTTCGTGCGTTTTTGCGACGCCTTCAACATTCCGATCCTGACGTTCGAAGACGTGCCGGGATTTCTTCCTGGAATCGATCAGGAGTTCGGCGGGATTATTCGCCATGGGGCGAAACTGCTGTACGCGTATGCGGAGGCCACCGTCCCGAAAATCACCGTTATCACGCGTAAGGCCTATGGCGGCGCTTATTGCGTGATGGGCTCCAAGCACTTGCGCACGGATGTGAATTTCGCTTATCCAACGGCCGAGATCGCGGTGATGGGGGCCGAGGGTGCGGTGAATATCGTGTATCGGCGCGAGTTGGCCGCGGCCGCGGATAAAGATGCCGCGCGGAAACAGAAGATAGAGGAGTTTCAGGAACGGTTCGCCAATCCGTTCGTGGCCGCCGAGCGTGGATTCATCGACGACGTGATTGAGCCTCGGGAGACGCGGCCGAAGGTGATCCGCGCGCTGCGGATGTTGGCTACGAAAGTGGACACGATGCCGCGCAAGAAGCATGGGAACATTCCGTTGTAGCAATTCACTAGCAAAGTATTCGTCCCCTTGCTGACGCGGGGCTACAGCGCTATGGCAAAGTATTCGTCCCCTTGCTGACGCACGGGGCTACAATTCGTTACCGATGCGCCGTGCGAGGATGTAGCCCGCGCGTAAGCGAGGGGAACAGAGCTTATTTAACCGGCAGCAGGACCGATTTGCTCATGAAGCCGGAGATGGTGAGAACAACCGGTTGATTTCCGGCTTTGAGGCTGGCCGGGACCTGGGCGTTCACCTGATAGAGGCCGACGAAGCTGGGGGCCAGTCCGCTGAAGCTGACTGGGGCGTTCGCTCCGCCAATGGTAACCGTGGGCGTATTCATGGTGACCTGTCCGGTGGCTGCCACGCCGTCCGTTGGAAGAGCGCCAGCTACATATCCAAGGCCGGTGCAGTAGATCAGCACGGTCTCACTCGGTTTGGCGGGGTCCGCTGTGTTCGCCAAACTAAAATTGGAATGGAGGATCGCACCAAAGACGTCTCCGCCGACGCTGTAATTGAAGACGGCGGGCTGGGCGACTTGCACCGGAGTTAGAACCAGGGAACTGGCTGCGCCCCGGTTGGTGACTTGGATTTTGGCGATGGTTTTCGTGGCCCAGGGAACCTGGAAATTAATTTGTTGTTGCCCGTTCACGTTATCCACGGCGAAAATCGGCGCGGGGACGCCGTTGACCGTCACCCCTACATTCTGGAACTGATCGGGCAGAGGCAACGAGGAAGCTAAAAAAATCCCGCTGGTGGATGTGAGGTTGGAGCCGAAGATGGTGGCGATTTCACCTGGAACAACGCCTCCTGTCGCAAAGCTGGCGCCGTTCACTACTCCGCTTTCGGTGAAGCTGGGTGGATTGGCGGGCGGCGTTATCGTCGCGCCCACTTTCAGAATCGCGCTGCCTTGCGCGATATAAATATTTTCGCTGCTATCTAACGCCACGGCCCAAGGTTGACCGATAAGGGCAGTGGTGGGAAACCCCGCAACCGTAGTGACTGTGCCGTTGCTGAGCTCCTGGATGCATTCGGGCGATTTGTCGGCGATATACAGGTTTCCAGAGCTGTCTACGGCGAGGCCGGTGGCGGCGACATCGGAGTTCGCAGCTGGCTGGGGGGTTGCAGCGCAGGTACCGATGAACCCATGCGCTACTGTATTGATGATTCCGGAGGTGTTGACCTGACGGATGTGCTCCAGATCGGCGATGTAGACATTTCCGGCGTTATCCACGGCCACGTCGGAAATGCCCGACAATTCGGCATCTTTGGCCGGTCCTCCGTCTCCCGAATCTTCGCCGGTGACGAATCCGATGCCGGCGAAGGTAGAGATGTTCCCGGAGGTATCCACTTTGCGGATGCGCTGGTTCCCGTAATCGGCGATATAGATGTTTCCAGCGCTATCTAACGCGACGCCGACGGGCGAATTGAGCGCGGCGCTGGTAGCCGGTCCGTCATCGCCGGAAAAGCCTCCCAGGCCGAGGGTGGCGCTGTTGCCGGCCACGCTGGTGATTATTCCGGTGGCGGCGTCCACCTTGCGGACACGCATGTCGCCGGTATCCGCGATATAAAGGTTCCCTGCCTTGTCGAGAGCCAGACCAGCATGGAATGCCGGGCCGAAATCGAGTCTGGCTTTAGCGGCTGGGCCGTTGTCGCCCAAATCGGGCAAGTTACCGCCGGCGAATGTGGAGATGATGCCAGCTGTGTCTACCTTGCGGATGAAGTTAAAGATGCAGTCTGCGATGTAGATGTTTCCGGCCTGGTCCACGATAACGCCGTGAGGTTCGCCGATGGACGCGCTGGTGGCCGGGCCTCCATCGCCGGAATTACCCACGTTGCCATTGCCGGCTACCGTTGTAATGGTCTGACAGAATAAAGGCGCGCTGAGGACGGCGAGCGCGGCCAGTAAGTTGACGCGGAAAAACACGTTAGACATTATGACTCCTACTCTCTATGCGTGGGACGCTCAGAATGTGCGGAAGTTCCTGCTACAAGCTGCGGACGCCCATGGTGGTGATGTCATCCAGGCGCATGGCTTCCTTTACAACAAACGGTTCGCCGTACTTCACGCCGATCAGGTTGCCGTAGAAGCGGGCGATTGCTCCGAGCCGTTCGCGGATCTCCTGCCGCTGGGGAAAAAGGTCCGCGCTTTGTGGCTGCTCTCCGTATTGGGAGTCATAGGCGAACAGAGCGGCCATGCGGCGCTCGAACTGGGCGGAAATATCCACCACGAACGAGGGCGCGACATTGGCGTAGAGCGACGAATAAAGGATCTTCGCGGGGCGATGCGGCTGGGTTTCCTCGTCCAGCTTTTTTAAGCCGGCCAGGAAGCACGCTTCGAAGCCCATTTCGGAAGCCCGGTAGTGATCCGGATGGCGCGCTTCCCAATAAGGCAGGATGACGACGCGAGGGCGTAGCGCGCGGATTTCCGCGGCCAGGCTCATGCGGACGCTCACGGTATTTTCCAGCCGGGCATCGGGGAGGTGCATGTTGCCGCGCCAGGCCAACAGCATTTCGCGAGCGGCCGCGTCGGCTTCGATGAGCCGGATCTCGGGCGTTCCGCGGCTGCCCATGTCGCCGGCGGTGAGATCGAGAACGCCGGTGCGGTAGCCCAGCTCGGCCATACGGATCAGGGTGCCGCCGCAGGTCTGCTCCACGTCATCGGGATGGGCGGCGATGGCCAGAATATCGAGAGGCTTCTCGATGCCGGCCGACGCCAGATTTACTTGCTGAAACATATCACCACCGATCTCAGGACCACTGTTGGTAGCGCGGCTGGCGGGTCGCCATTAGCATGACCAATCCCATACCGGCCAGGAATCCGCCGATGTGGGCGAACCAGGCCACGTCGCCGCTGGAGGCCTGCGAGTAGCCCACCGAGCCCACTCCGCTGAAGAATTGAATGGCAAACCAATAGAGCAGCAGAAATGCAGCGGGGATGTCCACCGTGGTGAAGAAGAAAAAGATGAAGATCAGGGTCACAATGCGGGCGCGCGGGAACTTGATGAGATATGCGCCCATCACGCCGGCGATAGCGCCGCTGGCGCCCACTGTGGGAACCGGGGAGTTGGCGTTCACCAGAATATGTACCGCCGCAGCCGCTATTCCGCACGCGAAATAGAAGAGCAAAAATTTCGCATGACCCAGAATGTCCTCCACGCCCCGTCCGAAGATCCAGAAGAACCACATGTTTCCCAGAATGTGCAGGAATCCGCCGTGGATGAACATGGAAGTGATTACGGTGACGGGGCGCAGTTGGTCGGGAACAACGCCGTAGGTCATGATGAAGTGATTCATGTGCCGGCTGTTCAGGCCGAGGCTGAGCTCGTACAAAAACACCAGCACATTGGCGACAATCAGCAAGAGCGTGACGGTGGCGGGGGTATAGGTTCGCTCGGAGGACCGGAGAGGGATCATTGCCAGACTCCAGTGGGCCGGACTTCACGAACGGCGGCGGTCTCTGGGCTAGAAGTGCGGGTCCTGGGGGACCCGCGCGGACCAAGGGGTCCGCCCCACAGAGCAGCGTAGCCGCAACCAAAGCTGGGCCGACGGGGGCGTCGGCCGCGGACCAGGGGGTCCGCCCCACGAATCGTCGCAAGCCGCAAAGAAACTAATTTCCAGGATTTCGGACCTTTCGTTGTGGGCATCCTAGCGGTACTGCTCGTAGTCGCGATGCGAACGGCGCTCGCCTCGAAACAATAGCGCGCGAGCCTCTTCGATGGTGGCAATGCGACCGCGTGCGCCCAGCGCCGTACAATTTAAAGCCGCCATTGCATTCGAGAACTCCAGCGCGTCCCGCAGAGCCATGTTCTGGAGAACAGCATAACAAAACGCGCCATGAAACACGTCGCCGGCGCCGGTGGTGTCGGCGCAGTTGACTACAAAAGCGGGCGAATAAATGAAGTGTCCGTCTTTTCTCGCCAGCGCGCCCAGCGCGCCCAGGGTCATGGCGGCGACAGGGATGTGATATTCCTCCTGGATCATTTCAAGCGCGCGGAAGGGGTCCCGCTCATGGGTCCATTGCACCGGAAACTCAGAGCTGGCCACCAGATAATCCACGTGCGGCAGCACTCGATCAAAACCGTGGTAGATGGTGTCGACATCCACGGTAACCGGGATGTGATGATGATGCGCGATTTCAGCGGCGCGAGCCACTGCGGGCGTGTCGTGGGCATCGATGTGCAGCATGCGGGCGCTGAGAATTTTTTCGGGAGTGATACTCTCCGGCTCCAGCCGCAGACAGTCATCGCGCTGCCAAAGAACGGTTCTTTCCCCGGTGGTTTGATCGATGAGGATGTAGGCGGTTTGGTTGGCGCAATTTTCGCGAACCTCCAGATCATCCAGGTTGATGCCGCTCTCGCGCAAACTCTGGAGCTGTATGCGGCCACGCTGGTCGTCCCCCACCGTACCGATATATTTGACCCTGAGCCCCAGTTTGGCGCAGGTCACCATGGCGCTGGCCACCTGGCCGCCAGGGCTCAAGATCTCGCGTTCGAACGCCACCTTGCCCGCATAGGCGGGAAAGTGCGAGAGCAGGATAAGGGTGTCGGTGGCGTTGAGGCCGACTCCAACCACATCGAATTCAGTCACAAGCTAATAGCATACTGGGAGCGGAGGGGGAAATTCACCGGCTCCCTCACGGTCGCGGTTCGGTCGGGCCTGCGCGCGGCCGGGACTGCACACCTACTGTCTTACCAGTACCTTTTCCTTAGGGTGCTAAGTCCTTTCCCCGCTGGCGCGAAAAGGCTTCCGCCTTTACGATTCAAGTAGAGGGGAAAAATCCATGCGTTTGCTTGCTCCTATCGCATTGCTTGGAACGTTATTGTTGGTCGGCGGCGCGCAGGCGCAGAGCCTGGCCGAACATGCGGCCGCCGCATCGGGCGCCACCGTTGGAACTGCAGCCGGGAAACCGCTGAGCAACGCCATCACCAAGATCTTCGGTCAGACGGACACCAGCACCAAGAAAGCCGCGAGCGCATCTGTCAATACTAAAAACGCGGCCAAGCCGGAACCTGAGTCCGCACCGCTGATCCCGGCGGCTCCTCAAGGTGGTGGCGGCGGCGGAGCGTTGCCATCGCTGGGCGGGTCTTCATCGGGCGGCGGGTCGACACCTTCGCGACACGGAGGTTTCGCACAGCGCTCGACCGCGCAATACGCGGCCATTAATCCTCCTGAAGCCGTGATAGCAGTGCAGGAACCTCCGCGCAAGGAACCCACCGCGGAGGAACTGGCCGGCATTCATGTAGGAGCGTCGGCACAGGAACTGATTTCCACGCTTGGAAAGCCCGAATCCACGGTCACTATTCCGGACGATGGACACCTGGTGCAGATCTGCCAATATTGGTCCCAAGGCAAGCAGCTTGGCACGGTCCGGCTGGATAATGGCCAGGTAGTGAGCGTCGAGTCGCGCAATCAAAACTAGGAAGCTACCGGATCTCGCTAAAAATCGACGTTAGCCCGCCAGTCCGGAGACTCGGAAGCTAGGGAGAAAAAAAGCACCGGCTCCGTTGAAGACGCGCGTAGAGATTATTGATTCCACGCGACCGGCGTTCCTCGCCAGTCCCCTCGCTGACGCGCGGGGCTACGGTTCCGCGTCTTCATCACCTTTGGTGGGCCAGCAGGCCCATGGTCACTCCCTGACGGTCGCGCCCGGTAACGCCACCGACCGCCGGCCACCAGTTACAATGTGTGCAGGCACTTGATTCGTCCCCTCTTATTCATCAGCATTTCGGCGGTCGCCCTTGCGCAGAGCCAGTCCCGCGCACCGGAGGGGCAACTGGACGGCAGCCAAAATCTATTTACAGTCCTGGCGGCCATTAACGCCGCCGGCTATGACGCCGGCATTGAATCCGCAGACAGCTGCTGGCTTCCGTTGGGCACAGGTGATAAAAGTCGCTGCCTTCCACAGGTCCGGCAACAGATTCGCGAGAGCATTGCCTCCAAACATCTGCAATCCGTCGACGCGCTGAAGAAGTTTTTTGACGCCCACCGGCAAGCCAACGCGGATGCGGAGCTGAGCCAATACATTTCATTCGCGCTTACCATCCAGGGACCACCGGATTTTCAATCCCGTATGCAACCGGAGGAGATCCCGCATGATGTCCGGAAGCTGGAAGGCCTCAATACCCTTATCGCCAACTTTTACCGGGAGGCGAATATCGAGGAGCTTTGGAAACGGTCCCAGCCCACCTACGAACAAATGATTGCGGCCTACCACACCGGCATAGCCCAGGCGTTGCTGGAAGCGAACGCTTATCTGCGCAATCCCACCAGCGGTTTCTATGGGCGTCGGTTCCAGATCTACGTGGATCCGCTGGGCGCTCCAAATCAGATTCAGAGCCGCAGCTACAAGGACGACTACTTCGTGGTGGTTACGCCCTCGTCCGAGCCGGAGATCAATGAAATCCGGCACGCCTATCTGCACTATTTGCTGGACCCTCTGGCGCTACGGCATTTTGAACAGCTGAGCCGGCTGAAGGGGTTGGCCGAATTCGCGGCGCCCGCGCCCGCACTCGATGATGCCTATAAGGACGACTTCCTGCTGTTCTCTACTGAATGCCTCATCAAGGCGGTGGAGAGCCGTCTGGCGCACGGCGCCGAGAATCGTCATGCGCTATTGAGTCAAGCTTTGAGCGAAGGCTTCGTTCTCGCTCCAGCGTTTGCGGAGGGGCTGCAAACTTACGAAAAGCAGGTGGACTCCATACGGTTTTATTTTGTGGACCTGGTCGGCCAGATCGATCTGGATCGCGAAGACAAGCGGCTGGAGCACGTTCAATTCGCCAGGGAGGCCACCGTAAAGAAAGCGAAACACGCGCAGCCGCTGCCGGAGCCGGCGCTGACTGGCGCCGCCAAGACCCTGCAGGAAGCCGAGGAGCTTTACGGCAAGCGCGACCTGGAACCGGCCCGCCTGCGCTACCTGCGAGTTTTGGAGCAGGGCGGCGGCGATGGGCTGCACGCAAAGGCGTATTATGGATTGGCGAGAATCGCGGCCTTGCAAAAGGACCCCGAACTGGCCGAAAAACTATTTCAGAAGACTTTGGAGCTTTCGCCGGACAAAGAGACGATGTCATGGTCCTATCTATACCTGGGCCGGTTGGCGGATGCCGCCGGCGAACGTGAACAGGCCGAGAAGAACTATCGCTCGGTACTGGCTATCGACGGCGCACCTGCTTCAGTCAGGAGCGCCGCCGAGAAGGGACTGGCTCAGCCCTTCAATAAAGACAAGTAGCCCGCGCCGCGATGGTGAGCAAGTATGCCCGGCGGCGACGATTTTGAAAAACTAGGAGCGAGAATGAACAAGAGACTAATCTGCCTGCCGCTATGCGGCCTCCTGATGCTGATAGGTTCAGCGCTGTGGGCGCAGCCGCAGCCCAAGCCGAAATCGCCAAAGGAATTGGAAGCGTTGAAGGCCTGGCAAGCCGCCACCGATCCGGACGCGCGGATCAAGGCTATCGAGAATGTACTCACCAATTTCGCCGACACTGAATTCAAGGTCTTTCTGCTGCAGGACGCGTTGCAGCTGGAACAGCGCAAAGGCGACTTCGCGCAAGTAGTTTTCTACGGCGAGCGGTTGCTCGAAGCGGATCCCAAGAACGCTTTCGCGATGGTAACGCTGGCCGGCGAAATCGCCCGTCATACGCGCGAGTTCGATCTGGACAAGGAGGAGAAACTCGCTAAGGCCGATAAATATGCGAATGCTGCCTTGGAGGCGGCCAAAGTATATCCCAAGCCTCGCGCCGATATCACCGACGCGCAGTGGGAGGGCGTCAGGAAGGATCTGCAAGCTCAGGCCTATGAGGCGCTGGGGCAGACCGCGACTCTGCGCAAGAAGTACGACGACGCCATTGGCGACTTCAAGCAGGCGCTGGCGGTGCAGGCTACGCCGGACCCCACCACCTGGGTGCGCCTCGGCGAAGCCTATGAAGAATCCGGCAAGTTCGATGACGCCACGGATGCATTCGACAAAGCCATCAATATGCCCAACGTCAGTGCGCAGGTCAAAGGCATAGCGCAAGCGAAAAAAGACGAAACGGCTAAGCGCAAGGCTGCCGGATCGAAGCCGCCCGGCGCGCAGTAACCGGTTCTCGTGCCCGGCGATGAGCGCGTCTTTCAAAACCCTCGAGGAAGTTCTCGGACATCCCTTCAACAATCGGGAACTGCTGGAGCGGGCCCTCACGCACAAATCGCGGGTTTATGAAAAGGCCGCTGAAGATCCAGCCACCGATAACGAGCAGTTCGAGTTTCTGGGGGACGCGATCCTCGGCTTTTTGGTCAGCGAGGCATTGGTTGCTCAGCACCCCGCTTTTCCGGAAGGGCGCCTGTCGAAGCTCAAAGCTCACCTGGTGAGCGCTTCGCATCTGCACCAGGTGGCGTTGCGGCTGCAGTTGGGACATCACCTGCTGCTGGGACGCGGCGAGGAAATGAGCGGCGGCCGGGAAAAGAAGGCGCTGCTGGCGAACGCGCTGGAGGCGTTGATCGCGGCGCTCTATCTGGATGCCGGTGTGGAACCGGTCCGGTTGTTTGTTGTTCAGCATATCGTTGGTGAAGCTCACTTGCCTGAAGAAGGAGCGCAGCTCACCGATCACAAAAGCGCGTTGCAGGAAATGGCGCAGGCCTTGAAGCTGCCGCAGCCGCGATACTCGATTGTTGAAGAACGCGGCCCCGAGCACGCCAAGACGTTTCTGGTAGAGGTGCGATTGGGCCGGGAATGGGTGAGCCGTGCCGAAGGCCTGTCCAAGAAAAGCGCGGGCCAGAAAGCAGCGCAGCAGATTCTGCAGCAACTGGCGGATTGGGGAAGATAAGAATCCGGGAACCCGCGTCACTTCTTGAGGGGTTCGGCCGCGTTTCCAGTTGGGGACCGCTGCATCTTCTCCGGTTCCCCCATCACCCCCGTCTCATTCAGGATGATAATGTCCACGCGCCGGTTTTTAGCGCGGCCTTTTTCGGTGTCGTTGTCCTCCAGCGGGTTGGTGTCGGCGTAGCCGGCGATGGAGAGCCGGTCTTTATCCACGCCCAAGCCGGTGAGCGCCTGGAGCAGCGCGATGCTGCGCGCCGCCGACAGTTCCCAATTGCTGCGGAACCGTGAATTGTGGATTGGAAGAGCGTCGGTGTGGCCCTCCATCCGCGCGGGATTGGGGATCTTTTGCATGGCCTCGGCAATCATTTGGATGCTGGAATAGGTGTCCTTGGAGATTTCATCTTCGCCGGAGGGAAACAGCGCCGCTTGCGTGAAGCTGATGGCCAACCCGCGCGGAACCATGCTGATCTGCAACTTGCCGCTCTTGATTTCCGGCGCCAGTTGCTTGGTCAATACGTCGAGAGACGGCAGCAATTCCACCACCATCGGCGGCGGCTTTTTATCGTCGAGCTTAACTGGCTTGTCTCCGCCGGGCCCACGCTTTTGATTGTTCCCCTGCCCGGTTTTGTCGACGGTTCCACCGAGGATCACCTTGACCACGCTGTCGAACGATTGTCCCTCCAGCGCTTTTTTCACCGAATCGGAGACGGCCTGCGCTTTGCTCCTGTCGGTCTGCGAGGTGGCGAACATCACCACGAAAAAGGCGAACAGCAGGGTTATGAAATCGGCATAGGAAACCAGCCATCGTTCGTGGTTGACAGGCTGCTCGTGTTTTTTCTTGCGGGCCATGGATTAACTCTTGGCTGCCGCCGGTTTGGACACGGCCGCCGGCGTCTTCGTCTCCTTGGTAACCGTGGCGGGCGTGGCGTCGTATTTGTAGGCATCCAACTTGCTGCGAATTAACTTGGGATTCAACCCCTCCACGATGGCGATCACTCCTTCCAGTTTCAGTTCCTTCAATTCGGTATCCCGTTCGATGCGGGCTTTGATTTTGGCGGCCGCCGGCAGCAACAAAATGTTGGCAAGCGCCACCCCGTACACGGTGGCCACGAACGCAACGGCGATTCCATGGCCCACTTCTTCGATATTGGCCAGGTTCTTCATCACTTGAATCAGCCCCATCACGGCGCCGATGATGCCGATGGTGGGCGAGTAACCGCCGCCGCATTCAAACACTCTGGCTTCGGCTTGGGCGCGGCTGTCGCAGATGTCCATGTCGAGCTGCATCATGTTGCGTATCTCTTGCAGATCGGTGCCGTCCACGGCCAGAGTCAGCGCTTTTTTTAGAAACGGATCCTGGATCTCCATGGCTTCCGATTCGAGCGAGACCAATCCGTTCTTGCGGGCCTTGGTGGCATATCCGATCAATTCTTCGATAGCCGCATCGGGAGGCTGTGTCTTGTCCAGGACTATGTTGATGATGCGCTGAACGGCACCCTTGAGCACAGAGATGGGAGTGCTTACCATCACGGCGCCCAGAGTGCCGCCCAGCACGATAATGGCGGCGGTGATCTGCGAGATGTCTTTGATTTTGCCACCCTCCATCAACAGACCTCCGAGGATTCCGCCCACCGCCAGTACGATTCCTCCGATAGTGGCCAGGTCGGGGCGCGAACTCGCGGCTTGTTTGTCGGCCGGCTTGCCTTTACCGGGCTTGGCCGCGTCGGTCTTGGGTGGTTCAGTTTTAGGAGTGTCCGCCATGTTGTGCTTAAGCCACCTCATCCTCAGCGGAGAGCGGTTCGGAGCGCAGCAGCGCTGGCTCCTCGCGATTCAAAATCGCTCGGCGAAACTGGATTACCCTCCGGACAACTTCGTCCGACGATTCCAACACCATGAATTTTTGGCCGCTGGTCATGGCGATTACGGTATCCGGTGTAATCTCAATGTGTTCGATCAAATCCGCGTTCAAAACCAAGGGAACATGGTTGATGCGAGTGAGCCGGATCATGGAGATGCCCACTTTTCTTATCGACTCGCGGGGGTTGAATGTGAGTTAGTGCAGAAGTTCGAGCAGTTCGGCGAGCTCTTTGCGGATCTGTTGCAGCACCGGCGCCGGATCGTGGAACAAGTCGCCTTGCGAGCGGCCGGATTTTTTGGCGGCGCCGTCAGCGGAGCGGGGAGCTGCTTCGCGCGTGCGGGTATCCAAATATTTCCGCGCGCCTTCGATGGTGTAGCGCTTGTCGTAAAGCAGCCTTTTGATCTCCAGCACCAACTCCACATCTTTGCGGCGATAGAGCCGATGACCTTTGCCGGATTTCTTGGGGCCCAGAGAGGAAAACTCCGTTTCCCAGAACCGCAGAACGTACGGTTTGATACCGGCCAAGCGGCTCACTTCGCCGATGCGAAAATAAAGCTTGTCCGGGATCTCGGGGCGGCGTTCTTCTAGCGCGGCATCGAGCATACTGGGATTCTAGCAGAAAGCAGAATAGAGGAACGAGGAGGCAGCAGACGAAACACGAAAAGGGCGCGAGCGGTTTGTTGGCGGGAATCCATCCGGTGCGCGAGGCGTTGCGGGCGGGGCGAGAGCTGGACCGGGTGCTGATTGCGCGCGGGGCCGGCGGGCCGCGGCTGCAGGAGATTATCGATCTGGCGCGGCAACGTTCCGTGCCGGTACGGTTTGAGCCGAGAGTAGCGCTGGACCGGGCGTCGAACAGCGCCGCGCATCAGGGCGTGCTGGCATTCGGCGCGGCGGAGCGCTATGCGGAGCTTGATCAGATTTCCGCCGACGCGCAATTGCTGGTGGTGCTGGACGGCGTGGAAGATCCGCACAACCTGGGCGCCATCATCCGCACCGCGCATGCCGCGGGCGCGGCAGCAGTTCTGATTCCGGATCGCCGCGCGGCCGGGCTCACGGAAACTGTCGCGAAAGCGGCTGCCGGCGCTCTGGAACATCTGCCGGTGGTTCGCGTGGGCAATGTCACGCAAACGCTGGGGACGCTGAAAGCCAAGGGGTTCTGGATTTATGGACTGGATGAACGCGCCACAGAGCTGTACAGTGAAACTGATTATGCCAGGCCCACGGTGCTGGTATTGGGCGGCGAAGGACACGGCCTGCATCAACTGGTGAAGAAACATTGCGACGTGCTGGTACGCATTCCCATGGCTGGCGCGATTTCTTCCCTGAACGTCTCGGTGGCGGCCGGCATTGTTCTGTTTGAGTGGAACCGCCGCAGGGGTAAATAAAGACGAAGAATTCGGCTGGCAGGCGAAAGCGCCTGCCCCACTTTCCGGCGATGAAGAGAGAGCAAATTTAAAATAAAAAAGGCCCGCCCCGAAGGGCGGGCACTCCACATTCTGACTTCTTGAATTCCTGGATTCTTGAATTCTTCTTAGTAATCCATGTCCGGACCATGCGGCCCGCCGCCGGGCGCCGGAGCCGACTTCTTCTCCGGAATTTCCGCGATCATGGCTTCGGTGGTCAGCATGAGAGCCGCGATGGAGGAAGCGTTCTGCAGCGCTGAGCGAGTGACCTTGGTGGGATCGATTACGCCCGACTTCACCAGATCTTCGTACTGCGCCGTAGCAGCGTTGAAGCCATAGTTGGCGTCGCTGTTGCTACGAATCTTCTCGATCACGATGGCGCCTTCGTAACCGGCGTTGCCCACAATCTGGCGCACCGGCTCCTCACAGGCCCGCTTCACGATGTTCACGCCGATCTGCTCGTCGTCGGCTACCTTCAGGCCGTCCAGAGCTTTGACTGCGCGCAGCAGAGCCACGCCGCCGCCCGGAACGATGCCTTCTTCAACGGCCGCACGGGTGGCGTGCAGCGCGTCTTCCACGCGAGCCTTCTTTTCCTTCATTTCGGTCTCGGTGGCCGCGCCGACCTTGATCACCGCAACGCCGCCGGCCAGTTTGGCCAGCCGCTCTTGCAGCTTCTCGCGATCGTAATCGCTGGTGGTCTCATCGATCTGCGCGCGTAGCTGCTTGATGCGCGCTTCAATGGCCTTCTGGCTACCGCCGCCGTCCACGATGGTGGTGTTGTCTTTATCCACCGTGACGCGCTTGGCGCGGCCCAGATCCTTCAACTGCACGCCTTCCAGCTTGATGCCGGTTTCTTCGAAGATGGCCTGGCCGCCGGTGAGGACGCCGATATCTTCCAGCATGGCCTTGCGGCGATCGCCAAATCCCGGGGCCTTCACGGCGCAGGCATTCAACGTACCGCGCAGCTTATTGACCACCAGTGTGGCCAGCGCTTCGCCTTCCACTTCCTCGGCAATCACCAGCAGCGGTTTCCCGGCGCGGGCAATCTGTTCGAGCAGCGGCAGAAGATCTTTCATGTTGCTGATCTTCTTCTCGTGGATCAGGATATAGGGATCTTCCAGCACGCATTCCATGCGGTCCGGATCGGAGATGAAGTAGGGCGAGAGATAGCCGCGGTCGAACTGCATGCCATCCACGGTCTGGAGTTCAGTGACCATGGTGCGCGACTCTTCGACAGTGATGACGCCGTCCTTACCGACCTTCTTCATCGCTTCGGCGATGATGTTGCCGATGGTGGTGTCGCCGTTGGCCGAAATGGTGCCCACCTGAGCGATCATTTCACCGGAAACCGGCTTGGAGAGCTTCTTTACATCCTCGACGATAAATTCCACGGCCTTTTCGACGCCGCGCTTCAGAGCCATCGGGTTCGCGCCCGCGGCCACGGCCTTCACGCCTTCGCGGAAGATCGCCTGCGCCAAAATCGTTGCGGTGGTGGTGCCGTCGCCGGCAGTGTCGGAGGTCTTCGACGCAACCTCACGCACCATCTGCGCGCCCATATTCTCGAGCGGATCCTTCAGCTCGATTTCCTTGGCGACAGTGACGCCGTCCTTGGTGATGGTTGGGCCGCCGAATTTCTTTTCGAGAACTACGTTGCGGCCCCGGGGACCAAGCGTGACTTTCACCGCGTCAGCCAACTGGTTGACGCCGCGCAGAATCGCCTGGCGGGAATTTTCGCTGTATACAATCTGTTTTGCTGGCATTCCTTATTTCTCCTTAAAAGTCAAAAACAAAAATTACGCTACCTTTGCGGACTTGGTGGCGCCTTCCAGAATTCCGAGGATCTCATCCTCGCGCATGATCATGTACTCTTCGCCATCCAGACGGATCTCGCTTCCGGAATATTTTCCGAACAGGATGCGGTCGCCTTTCTGGACATCGAGCGCAACCAGCTTTCCATCTTCCAGACGCTTGCCTTTTCCAACGGCCACTACTTCGCCTTCCTGCGGCTTCTCTTTGGCCGAATCGGGAATGAACAGGCCGCCGATTTTGTTCTCTTTCT
>Ga0206832_10133_pt1 | contig 19146 bp, 14 predicted proteins | sample Alteio_BWOrgCont_74_FD_152896 | JGI IMG/M metagenome (GOLD analysis project Ga0206832, IMG submission 152896) | Enriched cells from forest soil in Barre Woods Harvard Forest LTER site, Petersham, Massachusetts, United States -... | ecosystem: Environmental > Terrestrial > Soil > Temperate forest >... | reverse complement strand
GCCAGGGCCATGTTATTTATAGCGATAGCGAATGGGCGCTTACCTCTATATCGCAAACCCAGTTTTGGAAAAACCCTGATTTAAGTAAATGCTATAATGGCAAAGTTAAATGCATCGTTTCGGTTGATGTTTCGGATTGGAAGAATACACCTTTTAGAGGTAAGCTTGCCAAAGATTGTACCCGTGAAGAGGTGGCAAAAGAGGTGTGGGCTCAATTAGAGAAGAGCTTAAATGTAAACGGAACTAAAGTGATAGACGCCGGGATGATAGAATATTACTACCTGGATAGTGATATTCATGATGCGGAAGTGGGAAAAGGTGCCCTGGCGGCCAAAACATCGCAAGATGAAAAACTATTTAACCTTGAACCGTTATTGGTAAATACCGTGCACTCGTGGACGCTTAGGCCCAATGCCAATTCTAATATTCAAAACCTTTTTTTGGCAGCCGATTATGTTCGAACCAATACTGACCTTGCTACCATGGAGGGTGCCAATGAAGCTGCGCGCCGTGCTGTTAACTGCATTATTGATGCAGCCGGACAAAACCAACCCTACTGCAAAATATGGTCTCTTAGCGAGCCGTGGGTTCTTGCCCCCTTAAAATGGTACGACTTGTGGCGTTATAACCGCGGTTTAACACATGTAGCTAAAACGCCTTTATGGCTTAAATTATTAATGATACCATGGGTAATTGCTTATGGTTTTGAGTTTGTGGCCAGGGCGCTGTATGTTTTCATTTTTGGATGAGAAATGCATTGAAAGAGCAAAAAAACCGGAAAAAAGCAGCAGCATATTTGCATAAAAATGGCCAGGATGGTGTACATAGCCAGTTTTTTTAAAATGCTGGTTATCAATTTATTGAAGTAAATTTAACCGAAGGATGGTGTACATTTTTTCATTTTTGAACATATTTTTTAAAATTGAAATTGTTTTTTGCGGTTTGGGGCAAAGTATTTTGTTATTACCGGTTAAAATATAAGTATGACAATAGCTGAATATCTACACTCACCCAACGGCAAATCAATATTTGAATTCCTGCAAAACCCCGGACCGTGGTTTAACACAACGGATTATACAGTATTGCAAATTGTGCTTTTTACAACCGGTGCGGTACTTTGGGTGGCTGCCTATATTAATACCATTGTTTGGATACGCAAGAAACAAACACTTGATATACCGGCAATAGCGATTACATTGAATTTTACGTGCGAAATAGTGACGGGCATTTTTTTTGTTCCTAACATGGGTATTGCACTGGTAATTGCTTATTGGGCATGGATGGTTTTGGACTCGTACATTGTTTTTTCACTCTTCCGGTATGGCTATAAGCAAATGCGGGTAGATTTCTTTAAACAGAACTTTCCAAAATTTTTGGTTATTGGCCTTATTACCGCCTTTTTTGTGCAATGCACCTTTATTGTAAAATACGATTTGCCCATGGCCCCGCTCGATTCGTATGTTATCAATCTTGTAATGAGTATTTGCTTTATTTACATGTTTTTCATTCCCGGTTATGAGGGCAACCGCAAACTTACCGGGTGGGCAAAATTTTTAGGTACCGGTATTATCAGTGTCATGTTTCAATCAAAATACCCCGATAATTATTTCCTTACGTCGTTATACATATTTTGTGCTTTGTTTGATGTGTATTACTTGTATCTTTTGTATAAGGTAAATCCCCCGCAGGCATGAATAAATTGGATAAGTACATAACGTGGTTTGTTCCATCCTCGGCGTACGTTAACCAGGAGTCGTTAAGATTAAGCAGGTTATTTATTAATTCCTGCTTTCTTACTGCACTATTTGCACTGGGTTATTTTGCCATGAGTATTTACATGAGCGGCTTTTACTTTGCCGGGGCCATGATTATATCTGTGGTTGTATTTTTGCTGCTGCCATTTGCTTTACGGCAGGGAGTTAACATTGATATATTATCTAACGTATTTTTAGCGCTTATTGCCCTGGTTTATATTTTGCTGGTTTATTGGGATGGAGGCATAAGGCGCGCAAATGTTGCCCCATGGGTTGTGTTACTACCTGCCATTGCCATGATGATGCGAGGCGTTAAGACCGCAGTTGCCTGGCTTGTTATCGGGTTGATTATTGTGGCTGTTTTTGCCTCGTTTACTTTTCGCGGCCAAACCTTTGATATAAAATTTGATACCAGTAAAGACCCGGTGTTCCATGTATTGTCGATGTGTGGGCTGTTATGCATTATTTCCTTCATCATTTTTATATCTGAGCGGGGAAAAAGAGAGGCCCAGAAGAAATTGGAAGCCCAGAACGATGCCCTGGAAAAACTGAATGCCGAGAAGAATAGTTTCCTGAGTATTGTGGCGCACGACCTCAAAAACCCGTTGGCCAGTGTGAGGGCATTTGCTGAAATTTCGGCAAACGATAAAACCACTCCTGAAAAGAGGAAAACGTACCTGCAGTATATTGCCGTGTCTGCCGACCGGATGTTTGAACTAATAAAAAACCTGCTCGACGTTAACATGATTGAGTCGGGAAAAATGGGTTTAAAGTACGCTAACATTTGTATCAATGATTTAATTGAAGGTTATATCGTTCAAACGGCACCGGTTGCCCTGGGCAAGCAAATTCAATTGGTTTCGCAATTGCCCGAGGGGAAAGTTTATCTTAAAACAGATAAAGCCCGGTTGGAACAAATACTTGAGAATTTTATTTCGAATGCGATGAAATACAGCCCCGGTGGTACAAATGTTTATGTGCAGCTAACCGATGAATCCGGTTATGTTGAAATTGCTGTAAAAGACGAGGGGCCTGGTATTGATAAGAGCGAAATAGACAAACTGTTTAAGCAATATAGTGTGGTATCATCCATACCCCGCGAGGGGGAACATGCCATGGGTTTAGGCCTGGCCATTGTTAAAAAAATAGCCGATGCTTTTGGCGCCGGCGTAGGATGTTTATCGGAAAAAGGCAAGGGATGCACTTTTTATGTCCGCCTGCCTAAAGAATCCTGACCTCATAAAATAGCTTTTTCTAATGCCATTACCGGATTGATTTCCAGGTAATTTGTATATTGGCGTTGTTAATTTGTATACTGCACACTAAGCTAAAAAATGACATATATTCCCCCCATAAAAATAGTAATTGCCGACGACCAGGTAATAGTTGCCGAGGGGATTGGAGTAATGCTTGAGCAGCAGGAAGATTTTGAACTGATGGGCATTGCAGCTAATGGCGAAAAACTAATGCATTTATTGAACAGCGTAAAGCCCGATATGGTATTGTTGGATTTGAACATGCCGGTTATGGATGGCTTTGCAACCTGCGGCCAAGTCCGCGAAAAGTTTCCCGAAATTGTGGTGGTTGCCTTAACGACTTATGATGAAGATAAAATGCGCCAGCGCATAAAAGCCGCAGGCGCGGCAGGAATGTTGCTTAAATATACTTCAGCTGTTGATTTGGCTACCAATTTAAGGCTTATAATGATGAATGGTAATAACGGGCCATTTATGAGCGGAGAGTCGGCTGCCAAAAACGAATCGGAAGAGCAAACCGATAAGAACGATGTTTTTCTGTTAAAACATAAAATATCAGATCGAGAGATGGACGTAGTGCGCTTAATTGCTGAGGGCCTTAACTCAGAAGAAATAGCTAAAAGGCTGTTTTTGAGCGAACACACCATAAAGACGCATCGGAAAAACATTCTTGAAAAGCTTGACCTCAATAATACCGCCGAGCTGATTAGTTTTATCCATAAAAACAAACTGTTGTAATATATTGCAACGACATCCGACTTTGTTGGATAATTGTTATCTAATTGTAAAACTAATATCACCGCTTGCCCTGTAAATACCCATTTGTAGGTATTGGGTCTTGATATTTATATAGCGACCTTTGGCTCCATTAGTTGCCTTTTACGTTTCTTTGCTGACACATAGGAACATTTTCGCCTTCTCGTTTTATCCTCCTCCCCTCGGAGGATAAACGAGGTGGTAAAAAGAGAAAAACCAGAACTCTTTTGGCAAACCAACTTCACCCAATCTTACAAAAAGATAATCCAAACCCGGCGTTTCGGTTAATTTCACCGCATTGTGAAAGTTAGGGATACCCTGAATTTTTTATCCAAGTTAAGTGCAAAAAAAGTGGTCAATGCCTCAGCGGTATTGTCCTCTTATTACATTGCCCGTGGCAGTCAACGGCCCTTACAATGGGGCATGCCATTTAATGTTTCAATCGAACCAACTACCAATTGCAATTTGGGTTGCCCTGAGTGCCCCAGTGGCTTAAAGTCTTTCACGCGCCCTACCGGTAACCTTGAGTATGAATTTTACAAGAAGATGATTGATGAAATAGGAGAGAAGCTCATTTATCTATACTTCTATTTTCAGGGTGAACCTTATATGCACCCCCGGTTTTTAGAGCTGGTAAAATACGCCTCGCAAAAAGGAATTTATACGGTAACATCAACCAACGCTCATTTTTTGACTGAAAGAAAGGCGCATGATACGGTTGAATCAGGCCTTGACCGTATTATCATCTCGATTGACGGAACAACGCAACAAACTTACGAGCAATACAGAGTGGGTGGAAGCCTTGAAAAAGTTATAGAAGGCACAAAAAACCTGGTACGCATACGCAAGGAGATGAAATCAAAATCCCCACATATTATTTTTCAGTTTTTAGTGGTAAAGCCTAATGAACACCAGGTTGAAGAGGTGAAAAAGCTAGCCGAAGAACTAGGTGTTGATGAAGTAAAACTAAAAACCGCGCAGGTTTATGATTTTAAAAATGGGAACGACCTGATACCTACCATCGACCAATATTCCCGTTATAAAAAACGCGGGGATGGCAGCTACGGGATTAAGAACGAATTACTCAACCACTGCTGGAAACTGTGGCATAGCTGCGTAATAACATGGGATGGAAAAATTGTGCCTTGCTGTTTTGATAAAGATGCCCAACATCAGTTGGGCGACCTGCACACCAAATCGTTTTCGCAAATATGGCAAAGCGATTTATATCGCTCCTTCCGGTCGCGCGTTTTAAAAAGCCGGGCCGAAATTGATATTTGCACTAATTGCAGCGAAGGGACAAGGGTGTGGTATTAGGCTGGAATAAGTCACCCGGGAATTTTGAGGTATATTTTACGGTGAATATTAAACTTCAGTTTATGATGGATTACGGTATTTACCCGATGAGCGAACCAATCGGTTTCTAAGGATAATGGTTTAATGGCCTTTAAACATGTCAGTTACCAACTTAAAAATCAGGGGTAATTTTAGCAATGGAGCCGATTATTGCAGTAAATGAAGGCAAAAATGGGGGAAAGTGTAAACCCTGTTAGGGTGGGTTACACTTTTGTGTTAAAATTATGACAAAGTGTTGATTATGAATATTTTGCGTTCAAAAAAGTGTAACCCACCCCCCATCAAAAATGTGTTATAAAGGGCATTTTTTGCGTAAAAGACTTTACAAAGGTTTACACTTTTGAGAAATTTGAAATTTCAAGACCATTAATTGAAGGCGGGTAAATACCATCCATTTCTATTACTTTTCGGCCATGCAAACTTTCAATACTGTTAGAATATACGCGCTGTTACTATTTGGCTTTTGCCTGTTACACAACTTAACTAATGCCCAGCCCTTAGATAGCTCTTACTATAGCAATTTAAAGTGGCGCATGATTGGCCCTTTTAGAGGAGGAAGAACGGTAGGCGCCTGCGGCTCAGCAAAGCAGCCCAACGTATTTTACATGGGTGTAAACAACGGCGGGGTTTGGAAAACCACCGATTATGGCCGCACCTGGCAACCGGTTTTTGATGACCAGCCCACCGGTTCAATTGGCGATGTGGCTGTGGCCCCTTCAAACCCTAACGTGGTATATGCTGCCAGCGGCGAGGGTATTCAACGGCCCGATTTGTCGGTAGGTAACGGCGTTTACAAATCAACCGATGCTGGAAAAACATGGCATAACACCGGGCTAACTGACGGCCAGCAAATTGGCGGTATTTGTATTGATGAAAAAAATGAAAACCGGGTATTTGCCGCAGTGTTGGGGCATCCCTATGGCCCGAATGAAGAAAGAGGTGTTTTTAGAACTACCGATGGCGGTAAAACATGGCAAAAGGTTTTGTACCTGGATGAAAACACCGGTGCCATACAAGTTGAAATAGATCCGGTTAATCCGCAAATCGTTTATGCCGATATTTGGGGAGCACGCCAGGCCCCATGGGAAAACGGAGGATGGGAAGGCACTAAAAATGGCTTATACAAATCGGTGGATGGTGGAGCAACATGGAACGTAATTACTAAAGATCTGACAACAAATATTCCCGGTGTAGGGCGCATTGGTTTTTGTATTGCTGCAAGCAATCACAATCGTTTATATGCAACGGTAAATACACAAGATCAAAAATCGGGTGGCATTTATAGAAGCGACGATGCCGGGCTTACCTGGACTAAACTAAGTGCTGATGACAGGCTTTGGGGCCGGGGAGATGATTTCGCCGAAATAAAAGCGGACCCTAAAAATGCGGACATAGTTTATGCCGTAAATGTTGTGGTTTGGAAATCTATCGATGGCGGAAAAACCTGGACCGGTATTAAAGGCGCGCCTGGCGGTGATGATTACCACCGGTTATGGATTAATCCAAACAATACTGATATCATGTTGCTTGCCAGCGACCAGGGCGCGGTAGTTACCGTAAACGGTGGGCAAACATGGAGCTCATGGTACAACCAACCAACCGCGCAGTTTTATCACGTTAGCACCGATAATGATTTTCCCTACAACGTTTATGGAGCACAGCAGGAAAGCGGTTCAGTTGGCACCACATCACGTAGTAATGATGGTGGCATTTCTTTTCACGATTGGCACTCGGTAGGCGCCGAGGAGTGGGGTTATGTTGCCGCCGACCCATTGGACCCGAATATTATTTACGGAGGTAAAATTTCGCGGTTTGATAAGCGCACCGGACAGTTACAGGATATTTCTCCTGCGCCCCTCAATAAAGAGAATTACAGGTTTGTGCGTACGGCACCTATTGTGTTTTCGCCCATCAACCCACACTTAATGTTTTATGCGGGCAACGTAATTTTCAAAACATATAATGGAGGAAATAGCTGGACCGTGATAAGTCCTGATCTAACCCGCACCAGTTACGAGATACCACAAAGCGTAGGGATATACGCCTCAAAAGGAATGAAACACATGCCGCAGCGTGGGGTTATTTATACCATTGCGCCATCACCGGTAGATAGCAATATTATTTGGGCAGGAACAGATGATGGATTGATACAGGTTACCCACGACGCTGGGCAAAACTGGGCTAACGTTACCCCACCCGAAATTACTTCATGGAGTAAAATATCAATGATTGATGCCAGCCATAACGATGCAAATACTGCTTACGTGGCTGTAAACCGGATACGATGCGATGATATGCACCCGCATATTTTTAAAACAAACGACGGGGGAAAAACGTGGAAAGAAATTGTAACCGGTTTGCCTACTGACCCTATAAATACGGTGCGTGAAGATACCCGACGCAAAGGCCTTTTATTTGCAGGGTCAGAACGTGCCGTTTATTTTTCGGCAGATGAGGGCGAACACTGGCAATCGCTGCGGTTGAATATGCCGGCAACCTCAATTCGTGACCTTGTGATTAAGGATAATGATTTAGTGGTGGGCACACACGGCCGGTCATTTTGGATTTTAGATGACATTTCGCCCTTAAGGCAATTAACTCCCGAACTGATGGCAAAGCCCTACGTATTATATGGCCCTGCACCCGCTTATAGGGTAAGATGGGATATGAATCCCGACACGCCATTGCCACCGGAAGAACCGGTGGGCCAAAATCCGCCTGATGGTGCAGTAATTGACTATTACCTGAAAGAAAAAAACGAGAATGTTTGGCTTGAAATTTATAACGGCGAGGGGAAGTTGGTTCGTAGGTTTAGCAATCACGATACGTTGTATAAAATCCCTGATGTAAACATTCCGCTGTACTGGATTCGGCCGCAACAAATACTTTCGGGCGAGCCCGGTGCGCACAGATTTATGTGGGATTTGCATACCGAGCCGCTCAATGTTCCGGCTACGTACCCTATTTCAGCAATGTATCAAAACACAGCACCCGATGCTACCTCTGCGTGGGTTATTCCGGGCTTATATACCATCCGGTTAAGGGTGGGCACTGCTGAGGTAGTGCAGTCTTTTTACGTGGTTATCGATCCACGGGTTAAAACCTCGCAGGCCGATTTGAAGCGACAGTACGACTTATCGATGAAATGTTATGAGCAACGAAAGACCGTAATACAGGCAACTCAATCGCTTAATAAATTGCAGCACCAAATAACCGTTTTATTAACTAAAGCCAACGATTCCTTAAGTGCAGAGCTAAAAGATGTTTCTAAAAAGCTAATGGATCTGCAAGCTACTCCGGCTGAGAGCAAAGACCCAAGTTTAAACTCCATAGGCGAGGCAAGCGAGCGGTTATTCAATACACTGCAAACCGCTGATGTTGCACCAACCAGCCAATGCGAAGATGCAGTTAACCAGTTGCCAATAATATTCGACCAATTTGGAATGAAGTGGGACTTATTGAATGATGAGATGGGCAAACTTAACCGCAACCTGGAAGCTGCAGGCCTCGCGCCTTTAAAATTGAGGTAATGGTATTAAAATAATTTTCAGGAGAGGTTGGTAAAAATTTATTGCTTCAATTCCTTGCTCTGCACAATACTGAACTGCTCGGGTGTAAGAATAGCTTTAATCCGCGCAGTTATATCTGTTACCAATTCCTGGTTCAAAGATCCAAGGCGCGACTCATCTTCCTTTTTTGCCTTTGCCAGCGATTCCTGGTATTTAACTATAGCCTCAAGCAACGATGCCTTCAGTTTGGTTCTCTGTTCTTCACTAATATTTACGGTAGCCGCTATTTTGGCGGTCATATCATTGGCCTTTTTAATCTGCTGTTCATGCACTCCTTCAGGGTTGCCTTTCCCGGGTGCGTCATTTGCTTGGGCGTTCGAAAAAACAAAAGCAAAAATCAATAATAGGATTGCAGATATTTTCAAAGTGTAGTTTTTCATTACAACCGGTTTTTAGCAGAAAAATTGATAACGCATTAATTGCCAAGTAAATTTAGCAATTCAATGCAAGTTTCCCAATGCCAATTATGATTGTTAAAATGGCAGATAGGTTGCCTTAACTCAGCACTTCTTATTTAAAACCTTGCGCTTAGCTTGTAAAACTTTATTTTCGCACCTCTTTTTAGAATACCAGGAACACATACACCCTATGATTACAGTTAATAACCTATCGCTACGATACGGTAAGCGTATTTTGTTTGAAGACGTTAATTTGAAATTCACCAGTGGCAATTGCTATGGCATTATAGGCGCAAACGGAGCAGGAAAGTCAACGTTCCTTAAAATCTTGCAGGGCGATGTCGATCCTACCACGGGGCAAGTTACCTTTTCAAAGGGAATGCGGGTAGCTGTTTTAAAGCAAAATCACTTTGAGTTTGACGAAATACCCGTTATGCAAACGGTATTAATGGGCCATAAAACACTTTGGGCCATTATGCAGGAGCGTGAGGCTATTTATGCCAAAGGCGATTTTACCGAAGAAGACGGAGTAAGGGCCGGCGAGCTTGAAAACACCTTTGGCGAAATGGACGGATGGAATGCCGAAAGTTCAGCAGCCGAATTATTGAGCAACCTGGGTATTAAAGAGAACCTGCACACCAAATTAATGAAGGAGTTAGATGGTAACCAAAAAGTGCGCGTGTTATTGGCACAGGCCCTGTTTGGCAACCCCGATATCTTGTTTCTGGATGAGCCTACCAATGACTTGGACGTTACAACCATTAACTGGCTTGAAGATTTCCTGGCAGATTACCAGGGTATAATTCTGGTAGTAAGCCACGACAGGCACTTTCTAGATGCAGTTTGCACCAACGTGGTAGATATTGATTATAGCAAAATGACCATTTATAGTGGTAACTATTCTTTCTGGTATCAATCATCGCAGTTGGTGGCTAAACAGAAAGCCGATTCAAACAAAAAAGCCGAAGACCGGATTAAAGAATTGCAGGATTTCATCCGCCGGTTCTCGGCCAACGCCAGTAAATCGCGCCAGGCAACCAGTCGTAAAAAGGCATTGGATAAAATCAATCTTGAAGATATTAAACCATCCAGCCGTAAATATCCGGGCATACAATTCAATAATGTTTTGCGTGAAGCCGGCAACGAAATTTTGCATGTAACCGACCTTTCAAAAACAGTAAATGGCGAAGTGCTGTTTAAAAACGTAAGCTTTAACCTTAAAAAAGGCGATAAGGTTGCCGTGTTGGGTAATAGCATTGCGGTATCTGCTTTTCTCGCTGTTCTTGCCGGCGAAGAAAAAGATTACAAGGGCAGTTTTACCTGGGGCGTAACCACCAACGTGGCTAATATCCCCAATGATAATACCCGCTTTTTCGAAGGAGTTGATGCCAACCTGATTGACTGGTTACGCCAATATTCGCCCGATGAAAAAGATGAAACTTTTATCCGCGGGTTTTTAGGCCGTATGTTGTTTTCGGGTGAGGAAGTTTTGAAAAAATGCAATGTGCTGTCAGGAGGCGAAAAAATGCGCTGTATGTTTTCGCGCATGATGTTATTACGTGCCAATGTGCTTATACTTGATGAGCCCACCAATCACCTCGACCTCGAATCTATTACCGCCCTTAACAACGGCCTGACTGATTTTAAAGGAACCGCATTGTTTACCTCACGCGACCATGAGTTGGTTGAAACAATCGCTAACCGTATTATCGAAATAACCCCCAAAGGAATAATCGATAAAGAAATGGATTTTGACGAGTACATCAAAAGCGAACGTGTGGCTGAGCAGCGCGAGCAGTTGTTGAAAATGAAGTAGCGCAAGTAATCACCCTCTTCCTCCCCCACCACCAGTTAACCGGTTATTCCCGTCATGCTCCTTTCTTTCAAAAGTGCCGGTACCCGAGCCGAATTTGTAGGTAAGCGTTAACATCAAAACCCGGTCAAACTGTTGCCAGCTTCCGTCAGTTGTAAGGCCTACGGTATTAACGGTCCAATGCCATTTTATAGTATTCAGCATATTATACCCCGCTAGCGACACAACGATATGGTCTTTCAAAAAAGACTTTTTTATACTGGCATGTAGCCCCCCAATCGGCATGATAGTGCCCTGTGGATTTACCCCCTTTGTATTAAACCAGCCACCTAATTCAAACACGGCATTTTTCCAGAATTTGTAATTTGTTTCAGCCCACAGGTTATACTGGCTACCCGAAATGGGGGCGAGGTTAATACCCGGCGTAAATCCATAAACGCTATAGGAATAAGCATTGTTGACCTGTAAATCCCAAAATTTGGTCAACTGCAATTTGAAGAAAAAAGTGAAGTTGAATATTTTGGCGGTACCACCATTCATCACACCGCCCCGTGTAATACGCATACTATCAATGCGCGATGATTCAATAAATATGTTATTCTGAAAGGTACCGTTGGCTTCAAACGAAAACATGTCTTTGCCAACGTTAATGGTATAATTGGCAGTTACTATATTCGAGAAAGTGGGCTGCAGAAACGGGTTGCCTTGCCATGTACTATATTGGTCAATGTACGAAATGGTATTATTTATTTGCCTGAATTGTGGCCGTTGAACACGCCGACTATAGTTGATGCTTAAATTCTGCGTATCATTAATGGCAGCGTTAATTGAGGCGCTCGGAAATGGACTGAAATAGTTCTTGTCTACCGAGTTATCATTGCTTCTGATGTAAGTGTATTCCCCCCTCACCCCGGCCGAATAGGAAAGCCATTTTTTATAAGCCCCGCTCATAATAAAATAAGCTGCGCTTATATTTTCGGTATAATCAAAACTGTTGCTTATCAACGAGTCGTAGCTTTCAACATTATTAAGAATGTTGTAGGCAGTAAAAATATTCTTGTTAAGCGTGGTTTCGTTTTTTACGCCCATTTCTATTTTATATCCTTTTAGGTTTTTGAGCGGGTGGATATAGTCAAGCTGAAAAATGAAATTGTGAATACGGTTGGTGGTGCTTGTGCGTCGGTAGAGACTGTTGTCAGCAACAAAATTACCTGCAGTGTCATACGCCAATGAATTGATATTACCGTTTTGCCCCGACCCCACGTAAGTATGGCTTATATCAATATCCAACTCGCGGTCGGTGCTATCAAATTTTTTCCGATAGGAAATATCATTGGTAACCGAAAAATTTTTGTTCAACTCGTTATCTGTTGAATTATACTGGGCTAGTTCGTTTTCAAACGCATCCATATCCTGCGATGAAGTAATACTAAGCCATTTCGATACAGAGTAGTTGCCACTAACCGTATAGGTAAGTGTATTTTTATCGTTTATAAAATAATCAATCCCCGCCTTTAAACTGTTGTTAAGGTGTTGGTCGGTAATAACACTATTCATATTGTAATGAGTAATAGTGTCATTAAGGTTAATGGCCCTGTGCTCAATCCATTGGTCCCCAACCTTCGAAAAGTTGGCGGCGTAAGTACCAAATACATTGATTTTATTTTTGCGGTAATTAATTTCGGCTGTTCCGTTGTAGCGGTTAAGTACCCCATAGCCGGCTGAAATTGAACCATTCAATCCATCCGCTCTGCCTTTTTTCAACTTGATATTTATAATGCCCGCATTACCCTCCGCATCATAACGTGCCGATGGATTGGTAATTAGCTCAATAGCCTCAATCGAACTGGCCGGAATAGACTTTAAAAAACTCTCCAGGTCGTTTTGCGCCTGCGCATTGGGCTTTCCATCTACCAGTATTTTTACACCTTGCTTACCCACAATCGAAATGTTCCCCTTCTGGTCAACACTTACACCCGGCATATTGCGCAATACATCCTCGGCATTTCCAATTTGGTTTGCAGGGCTTTGGGCCACATTAAAAACAGTTTTTTCAGATGTTTTTGTGATGAGGGCTTTATCGGCAACTATTACTGCCGCATCCAAAGTTTTGGATGACGAACTGAATTTGATAACGCCTAGCTGCACATCACCGGTTGCATTTACCGGTATTGTTTTTGAATTATACCCTACAAACGATATGGTGAGTAAGTACTTTCCGGCAGTTACTTTTTCAAGTGTAAATTGCCCGTCGGCCTCTGCAGTTACGCCGTTTATTATCCGGTCGCTGCCATCGGCTTTAATAGCTATGGTGGCCAGTTCAACCCCCTTTCCTGTTAAAGAATCAACCACCGTTCCATGTATAGAAAACCCGGTGCTCTCACCCATCGAAAACAGCGAGTAAACCATAAAAGCAGCGATAAGTAGCACTTGTTTCACCACGCTAAGGTAGCGTATGCAGGTAAACCTATATTAGTAAATCAGGTTAACAATGAGTTAAAATGCCCTTTTGAATTTAACCGTGTTTTAGGTTATTAAACCGGTAGTAACTTACTTGTATTCACCGTTTTTATCAATAAAAGATTGCAGACGCTGACTGGTCACGGTTTGTATCTTTTTTTTGAAAAAGGATGTCCAGCCCAGCAAAACGCCTTTAAATCCAAAGGCCTGGCTGGCCCATTTCCAAAAATCGAAAGTATCGCTGTGCTTTATGATTAGCCCGTTTTGAAACTCAAACTCGGCATGTATATGGTTAGTTACTTGCCTACCGGTTAACGAAAACGAATAAACAGCAGTCCAATCTGCCGAGCCGTTGGTTTCATTAGCTTTTACATTGGTAAAAGTAAGTTGCATATCCTTTCCGGCAATTATCAGCATGTGCCACATGGCTTTTGCCCGTTTTCCTTTAAGGCCGGGGAACGCGTTATCGCTAAACTCCACGTTATCGGCGTAGCAGGCCTGCATGCCTTTATAATCTTTGTTCGCAAAGGCCGTATAGAAGCGCGTTATTAGTTGTTCGTTATTGTTCATGCCCTTAACACTTCGCGTGCATCAGCAGCGCTTTCCATACTTTCAATACGGGCAAGTCGCTTTGAGCTTGAGCGGTAGCGTGGTACAAAAATACTCAAAACATAAGTTCTGAAAAGGTAACCCCAAAAGCTTTGCTCAATAAGTTCAGGCGCTATAAGGTGCGCTATTTTATCATGTGCCGCCGGTGTTTCGCTCCAATGCATAGAAGCTCGCATGTGATGAATGGTATGATATCCATTGTTAAACAGAAAGAAATTTACACCCATAAAGTTACGCGAGTGGTTATATTCTGATTCTTCATCGGCATGCACATGTTGCACATAATTAAAAGTGATAACCATAAACTGCGATACCTGTTGGGGGATAAAAACGTACAGGAGCGCTTTTTTCCAGCTTAAAATAAAAAATACCGCCAACCATAAAATCAGCACCGCTAATTGCCCAAGGTTTTGATAATACTGTTCCCTGTTTTTAGCTTTAAGCTCGCTCATGTAAGGAATAACGCTTTCCTTCATTTGGTTATACCCGCTTATTGAAGGATACTGCATCAGCGTTACAATATCATTGTTTTCCGAATGTCTGTAAGTGCGGGTAACATCTTCCTCCTTGTTATTATATCGATGGTGATTGCGGTTATGCGTAGGTATCCAGGCAAAAATAGGCATGCCGTAGAAAACGGTAAGCCACCAATCGGTTAATATATTAAGCCATTTCTTGGTCCAGATATTAATGTGGTTGTGGTTATGGGTCATTACCGACACAGCGACGGAAAAATGCAGGTAAACGATGTAAGCTATCCAATTGAAACCATAGTGCCATTGCAACACAAACATGGTGGTGGTAATTGCAATGTAAATGAGCGTTTTAATATCTGCCTTGTATTTCAGCATGCTGATTTATTATGTTTTGATTACAGAACCGCACAGAAAAAAACGGAAGGGAGGGCCCGGCTTAACTGCTAAGGGGCGCAACATATGAAAAATTCGGACAGGAATAGATAAATGTTTGCTTTTATAACAACAATGGTTGCCCAACGAAAACAAGATAAATTATTGTTTGGCCATCATAATTTTTTCCATAGCCTACTCGGTGATAACCGAATCATCGCAGGTATAACCATTCTTTTTATACTCGCTGATAGCATCATTATACTCGTTTACCGAGTTAAAACTCTTTTCGTATAGCCTGATGTAACTGGCTCCGCCGTTGGTTGTTTTGGTTTTACAAAGTGCCCTTCTTTGGCAAGAGGTAACCATTAGCATGGCAATAACGGTTACAATGCATGGTGCATTTTTCATGACTATTGAAAATTTGGTGGGTACAGGCTGCTTCCATGCGGGTTGTTATAATCCAACGCAAAACCGTATCAGAAAATTTTGTTTAGCCTGAAAAAAGTAAGTATTAGCCTCGGTGGAAAATACCTGGGTAGGACATTCATAACCGCATTTCCCGGCTGTTGTCTCTGTATTTACTCCGTGCAAAAATGTATGGTCCCTATTCAAAAAAATTAAGGTCGCCCCATGCTTTGCGCTTTTCGGCTTTAGGGTCGGTTGTGCAGTAGTTCTTTTTGTCGAAGATAATAGTGCAGCGCCCGGTGGCATCGTATTTTTTCCAATCTTCCAAATCCTTAACATCAGGGTTACCGGTGCGGGCAAAATTTATCCAGGCCTGCTGTAATTGGTTCGATAGCTGGTAAATCCTTTTATGATCGGAGAACAGTAATATTTTTTTGCCAAGCTTGGTATGGAAAGTGCCAAACACAAAAGGAATCTCTATACCGTGGCAAGCGCTTAACCCCACAGCTTTTATCGGCTTCGAAGCCCAATCAAAGCGGTACATATAGGTATTAGCATGTGCAGATTGCAGTTCGGCAAATTTGATGGAAGGCATCGTAAAGATACCATCGGTAATTAACTCCAGTATGCTGTTTCTGCTTGGGTAATCTTTGTAAGCTGCTACCAATTGCTTTTGGTCTTCAGGTTTAAGCTTGCCTAAATACGGCTTTAGCTCCTCCTCGTTTACTGGCACTATTTTAAGTTTTTTCATGGCAAACAAATTGGCTTCATCCTTATTGGTGCCAATTAATAAATCAACCCCTTTACTCTGCCCCGCATGTATTCCGCTTAAGATGTCATGTGGCAGAAAATCGCCATCAACTGTGGGTGCAAATGTTTTAGGCAAAGTTGGGTCATCCTTCATCTTTGTCATTAATCGTGTCATTGCGCTAACTAATGTATCGGTAGGCAATTGCCTAAGCTTTTCCAATCCTTCTGTAGTAAGGCCCAACTCTTTCAAATAAAGAGTCGTTACTTGCGTAGCAAGCTTTGTGCTCCACACATCGTTTGCCGGTCCGCTCTCTGCAATTGCTCGCTTAAAAAGTCCTTGAGCAGCAGGAATAGCCATCAACGTTTCAACACTTATGCCACCCGCCGATTCCCCAAAAATAGTCACCGCATCCGGGTCGCCACCAAACGCTGCTATATTTTCTTTCACCCACTTCAACGCAGCAACCTGGTCCTTAATCCCCAGGTTCGAATCAAAATTATCCTTACCCCCCGGCATATCTTTAAAATACATGAAACCCAGCGGGCCAAGCCTGTAATTAATACTTACAATTACCACGTCGCCTTTTTTTGCCAATTGCGCACCATCATATAACTCCGATGAACTTGAGCCGCCAATAAAACCGCCCCCGTGTATCCAAAACATAACCGGGCGCCTTTTACCATCTGCCGCCGGCGACCAGATATTCAGAAAAAGGCAATCTTCACTTTGTTGTTCATTGCCAACCAAAATTCTTTTCATTTGAATTGCCACTGCGCCAAAGGCAGTAGCATCTTTTACGCCCGCCCAGTTGTCAACCGGCTGCGGTGCACGAAACCTTAATGCACCCATTGGGGCTTTTGCGTATCGTATGCCCTTCCAAACGCAAACATCTTTTTCGGTGGTTCCCCGTACCTGCCCTTGTTTCGTTTTTACAATAAGTGTTGAAGTATCAATGGCCGCATGGCTGAAATTTGGCAGAATGGCCAAAAACAAAAAAATTACTGCCATTGCGGGCTTAAGCCAAAATTGCTTCATAAAAAATGCATTTGTTTGCGAAAATAATTAACCCCCGTGGCAATTGACGTTAATTTTTGTGAGTTTAACGATTGATAATCGGAAGCAGCGAAAATCCTTTACCAGGCGTAATTATGACTGCTTAAAAACCTGTACATGCCCGATTGCTCAAAACCCAATTGCCCGGCCTTTGCAAACTGGTAATATCGTTTCAGTATTTCTTTTCTCAGCTCAGCCTCCAACTCTTTTCTGTAAACCGTAAGTAATTGTTGCTTGCGGTTTCTGATTTCAGCCTTAAGGTTTTTTGACGAAGGATAAACATCTAATTGATTTATCTTGTCCTCTTCCGGAAACGTTATTGCTGAAAGTTTAGACAGGTAAAACGTTTTAAATCCATTATACGAAATATCATCGTTAAAGGGCTCATCATCACCCCTGCTATTGCGATATTGAATACTGTATTCAGTAATTATTCCCGAATTAATTACTGCTTGCAAATGGGGCGGCACGGTATCCGCCGTAGTGCAATGAATATTGGGGTCCACACCTTTGGCGCCGATAAAATTGCCTGAGGGGGTGTAATACCTCGCCACAGTGACATAAAGGGTCTGGCCATCTTTAAAATACCGGGTTCCTTGCACAAATCCCTTACCATAGGTTCTGTCGCCAATTAAAGTCGCCCGCTTAAAATCTTTCATACAACCCGCAAATATCTCACCCGACGAAATAGTGTGCCTATCGGTAAGAATAATGATCGGGAGGATAGTATCAATCGGCGCATCACTTGTTTTATAATTGTAATTGGCAGTAGAATCTTTAAGCCGCAAACTACACACCAATGTATTTGGTGGAAAGAAAATACTAAGTGCCGAAGCGCATTCTTCAACCAGCCCGCCATTATTTCCCCTCATATCCAACACCAGCTTTTTCATGCCCTTCGACTTTAAATCAACAACGGCACTCTTTAGCGTCTTCGCCGAGCCAGATAAAAAATGACTGAAAAGAATATACCCTATGCTATCCGATTGTAAATAATAAAGCGGCACCGCTTTGCTTGTAATATTTTCGCGTCTGAAAGACTTTCGTAGTATGCCCCTGAGCGGCCTTTGCAGCGTAAGCTGTATGCTATCTCCTTCATTGCCTTTCAACCTTTTTATTACCGAGTCGAGCACTAAATGCTGTACATTTTGGTGATTGATTTCTAAAATCAAATCACCGGCCCTGATACCCACTTTTGCTGCGGCAAGGCCTTCGGTGGGCTCAACTATCACTGTACCGTTATCGGTTTGCTTAACGGTGCTTCCTATGCCGGCATATAAAATTCCTTTCCAGTCATTATCGCGCTTTTTGGTTTCCTCGGCGTCAAAGTAGTTCGAGTAAGGGTCAAGTTCTCCTAAAGTTTTGCGCATCGAGCGCTTCATCAGGTCCGACAGGTTTAAGGTATCTACGTAGTTCTTGTCAAGCAATCCAAAGAACTCCGAAAACAAATCAAGCTGTCGCTGCAATTGTTGCTGCCGCGATTCAATAACAGCCATCGAAATACCTATAAATGCACAAAAGCCTATTAAGGCAACTTTAATTTTAAGAGTCATATTTATACTTGCGATAAGGGCGAAAGTATCTTAAAAAGTTGTGGAATAGAAAGCCAATAGTTGTTTCCCGCAACAACAAGTGCAATAAAGTATGACCTGATTTTTATCATATTTTGTTTTTAATAAGTATAATTTACTTATTATTGTCTTGTCAGCAAAATAAAGAGGGGGATTTTCTTTTTGCGTTTGTTACATTTTTCAAGCGAACCGTTGAAACATTGTCTGGGTAATACAGGTAACAATTAATCGGATTGAGGACCCCCTCTTTTAAAAAAACAAGCCCGGGCATTAATTTGTCCGGGCTCTTTTTTTTTAAGATTTAACCAGGTTACCTGGTAACAGTTAGCTGCTTGCTTTTAACACCGCCCCCACTAAACAAGCTGATAAGATAATTTGCCGATTGAAGTTTGGAAGTATTATAAGTAACGTTGTTAATGCCTAGGTTCCCTGTAGCATTAATCACATCAACCAGCCGTCCTTGTAAGTCAAAAACTTTCAGTTCAACCTTAGTAGTAGCCGGTAAATAGTACGATAATAAAGTTTCGTTATTAGCAGGGTTGGG
>Ga0206832_10132_pt1 | contig 19436 bp, 14 predicted proteins | sample Alteio_BWOrgCont_74_FD_152896 | JGI IMG/M metagenome (GOLD analysis project Ga0206832, IMG submission 152896) | Enriched cells from forest soil in Barre Woods Harvard Forest LTER site, Petersham, Massachusetts, United States -... | ecosystem: Environmental > Terrestrial > Soil > Temperate forest >... | reverse complement strand
CAATCTGGTGCAGAAGATTGTATACGTTGCCTCTGTTTCCTTCGCCGAAAACAACCGTAGGACGCACAATGACCAGTGAACGAGTAGGGTTCTCTTCAGCCCATGCACGGTAGATTCCCTCTGCCTCGAGTTTCGTTTGGCCATAGGGGTTAAATGGCGCAAATGGCCCTGCTTCGTCGACTTGCCCTAATGGAAATCCATACACGGCAACGCTGCTAGTAAAGATGATTTTCGAGATTCCCGCTTTTCGCGCGGCTTGGCAGACGCGCTCCGCTCCTTCGACGTTTGTCTCGTGATAACGCGAAATTGGGCGGACATCGTCGCGATGTTCCGCAGCCAAGTTAATTACGGCGCCGGCCTGTCGGAAAAGCTCTACTAACGTCTCCTCACGGCGAATATCGCAATGTGCCCATAAATGCGGGAACGCTTTACTCTGGATGAGATCTCCGACGCGAATATCCTCCCCTCGCTTCTGTAATTCCGCGGTCAAACGCGTCCCGATGAATCCCGAACCGCCGAGAATCAGAATAACCTTATGCAGAGCTGCTGCCTGTGCTGTCGGCGAAAATATCATCTATGTCCGTGAGCCGGTCTCCATAAAGACGTCTTCTCCGGCCGCAGAGGTACCCCGCGGAACTCCGCGTCGTCGCCTGTCAATGGCTGCCTTCATCGCATCGAGATATTTGTCTGCGATATCACTGCATCGAAATTCTCGTTCAACACACCGACGCCCACTCTCGCCAGCCGCCATTCTAGCATTGGGATCGCGATAGTAAGACAGAATGGCATCGGCTAGAGCGGTGGGGTTTTCAGGCTCTACACAAATGCCGCTGCCGGTCCGTCGCAGTATATTGCAAGTTTCGCTTCCTACATCAACAGAAGCGATCGAAGGACGACTTGCGGCCATGATCGCAAGGAGCTTGCTGGGTACCGATTCGGCAGTAAAACCTCGGCGTAAAGGTATAAGACAGACATCTGCCGCCCCGTACATCGTCGACAATTCTTCCTGCGGCTGGTAAGGCAGGAAACGCACATTTTTCAACTCGAGCTCACGCAGATAGGCCTGAGCCCTGTCCCGACTTGCTCCGTTTCCAACCATCAAAAACTCTATGTCGGAGTATCCCTTCAGGAGCTTGGCTGCGTCTAGGACGCTCTCAAGTCCTTGTGAAAACCCCATGTTACCCGCGAACAAGACCACGAACTTATTTTCTATGTTGTACTTAATGCTGAACGAATTGAGCTTCGATTGCGGAGTTATGAAATCTGTATCGATGAAATTCGGGATGACGGAGATCTTTTCGTCCCGCACGCCCTTTTCAAGGAGATTACTCCGAAAGCCATTGGAGACTACTGCGACGCCTGCGGCGCGTCGATATACATAGGCTTCCATTCTTTTCAGGCGTTGAATGGTCTTCTCATTCTTCAGCACGCCTGCCCTTATGGCAACATCAGGCCAGATATCCTGCACGTTATACACAAACGGCACGTTGCGTAGGCGACCGACAATATCTCCAATGACGCCATTGCTAAGCGGCGGCGAGGGGATCAAGATGACATCATGTCTCGGTAGTGTCGCTCCGCACATAAAGGAAAGCAGGCTAAAGGATCCGTAGCTCAGGATGCGCTGCGCCACATTTGCCTTGTCGCTGGCTACATATATGAAGAGCCTATAAATCTGCATTGAGCCTGAGCGTTCACGACAAATCATCCTTCCGGAATACTCAGGCCATACCCGATTTATGTCGTAGTGAGGAACTGAAGTAAGCACGGTAACTTCGTTTCCCCTCGCCACGAATTCATCAGCCAACTTGCTCATAATGACGCCATTGGAAGCAATGTCCGGCCGAAAATATGTACTCAGTAAGAGAATGCGCATTGGAAAAGGTGTCCAGCTCTGCCGTTTAGATGGTGTTTGACCGTCTTCGAAACAGTGTGGAAATGCTGTATTCTGAAGTCTATTGCAACCGCCTATAAGCGTCCAGTCTTGGAATATAGTTTCGTCTCATCTCGACAATCTCGATTGCGAACGACGTAACCTCCCAACCTTTGTTGGCAAGCTCAGCGGCGAGGTCGCCATAGAAAATCGCGCTCACTACTTCATCCGGTGGAAGAATTAATGATAGAAGATGGCAGCCTTCGGCTTTGGCATACTCATGTCCGCGTAATACGCTGGACTGGATTTCCTTCTCTTCGCGTCGCATGTGGAGTTGCCCTTGCCGTAAAGTCGCACCCACCCAGAGCCCGAGTATGGGAGATCATATCTATGCTACTGGAGCCGCTAGGAGAGAGGTCGCTTTGAACCTTGATGCGATCCGTCCCCTTCAGTATGGTTGGGAAGAGAATGGTCACAACACGTCGATCGCTTCGTAAGGGATTATGGAGAGCTTAAAACTCTTGCTGCGATGCGGCTGCAATGCAAAAAATTGGAAGACCCGGTGTACGGAGGATTTGGAAAGACCATTGGTTTGGGCGGCCAGCCGCACGGTCCAGTGGGTTGCTGCGGGTGGATTCTGCTTGAGTGTACGGCGCAACAGAACGGCAATCTGCTCGTCGGAGACCGAGCGCGGAAAGCCCGGACGAAGCTCATCGCTCTCGCCACTTGCCCACCGTGGCCTTGGACCAGCCCAGACGTGCAGAGATCTCCTGGTTGGCGAGGCCCTCAGCAGCCCACAACACGAGCTGGGCATGAGCCGCAAGGGCATGGGGAAGACTGCGTGAAGCGGCAAAACTGGCCAAATGCTGCTGCTCCTCCTCACTCAACTCCAGAACAGGAAGCGACCGTCCCATCGACATGCTCTACACTACCAACCCTTAATTATGCAAGTTAATTATGGGACACAATGCTAGTTGACATTTATCAAATCTGTTCCTCTTCCACCAAACGGCGTATTAGTCGCTGACGAAGAGATCCTGGAGACATTGCACGCTGGATCAGCCCACACGACGGCAAGACGGAACAGTTCCTTTGTTTCCTCAAAAGACAGATCGTCCGGCCCAAAAATGCAAAAGACCGCAGTTCGCCAAAGCAACTTCATGTCAGTCCAGAACGTGGCACGCCGCATGTATTCCAGATCAAGATGGGCTTTTCTGGGTTTAATGCAAATCTCGTAAAAAGCATCAAGCTGATCCGGGGGAAGAACCGAAAGGATCTCTTCTTCGTTGCGAAATACCAGCGTCGCCATTCCTGTGATTCCGGGACGATATTGCAGGTCCAGCCCTTCATGATGTGGCAATTTCGGACGTGGCCCGACTAGACTCATATTGCCTTTCAGCACATTCCAGAACTGCGGCAGCTCGTCAAGCTTATGACGGCGCAGAAATACACCAACAGGCGTAATCCGGGGATCGCCACTCACCGTAATCTCAGGTCCAGGAGAATTCGCGTCTCGCATCGAACGGAATTTATAGAGCGTAAATTCCTCCCGGTTACGCCCGGCCCGGCGCTGCCGGAAAAGGATCGGACCGCGGGAACTCATACGCACAATCAGCATGATCGGTAATATTACGGGAAGAAAAATGAGCAGGGCGATCGCCGCAACTGCAATGTCCATGCAACGGCGCGCATCCGACACAAGCCACCGATTGACGTTCGAAAGTCTGTCTGCGGCGAGCGACTCGAGACCGTATGCAGCCTGCCGGGCGGCTGGTTGCTCAAAGCTGTCATGTCCCGAATCTGGGTATTCCGTTGCGGACTGGGTACGGCGAAGATCTGCAGTGTCAACGAAAAGAGGCTCCGCGATCGAACGTGTGCTCATAGATACCTGTATCCCGAGAAACTACGAATTTACCAACATAAGAAAGCGCAACCGAGGCAGTTTACCCTTTTATACCTAATGATTCCAATTGAAAAATAGAGAGATATCCTGAGATCGGTGAGTTGTGAGTATAGTTGGAGAGACTGCGGGTTTTTGATTAAATTTCGTTAACGCGTCTTTCGGGGATGATTCCGGTTTATAGATCGATGCGAGCGCAAACCTATTCCCGCATCGGCGCAGTGCGTTTGCCTGCAATTGTACCTATTGCTTACGGCAAGTCCGTGGTATTCTTCTGGTTGCACGCCACTTAACTCTGGAGATATTCAGGAGACCCCACTACCTGTTGAACCGGATAAGCCGGTGCCGGGGTCCGCAGGCCCACTTCTTGTATGTTGAAGCTAACAATTTCTCTCTTCGTTCTGTCACTCCTGACAGGTACCGTGGAGGCGCAGGAACAACCCACTGGAGACGCCACTTCCGGGAATAGCAACCAGCAACAATCTGGCACAGTGGATTGCACTGATCCGCTTTTGTCTGGTTCTTCTCAATGCACGCAGGGAAATCAAGGGCGGGATTATGGTCTGCAGCCCAGGAATGAAAACGGAGCTCCCGGAACACTGCCGAGGGGACAGTTCCCTGGAAACGGCACATACGGCACATATAGAGATAACGGATCCCTTACGTTACAGAACCGGAGCCAACCACAACGGAACCCTCTTCCGCCGGAACCGCTTACCGAATTCCAGAAGTTCGTCGCGTCGAGCACGGGGCAGGTGCTGCCGATATTTGGCTCAGATTTATTTCGCAATGTGCCGTCCACCTTTGCTCCCCTCGACATGACGCCTGTGCCACAGGATTACCTGATCGGTCCAGGCGATGAATTGCGCATCCGCGTCTGGGGCCAGATTAACTTCAATGCTGACCTTCGCGTCGATCGTTCGGGCTCGATTTACCTTCCGCAGGTAGGTGAAATCCCCGTTGCCGGACTGCCATTTTCCGGCCTCGACAGCCATTTGCGGACATCCATTGGACGGGTCTACCGGAATTTTGATCTCACGGCTGACGTTGGACAGATTCGGGCCATCCAGGTTTACCTCGCCGGCCAGGTTCGGCGAGCGGGAGTCTACACTGTGAGTTCTCTGAGTACGCTGGTAGACGCACTCTTCGCCAGCGGCGGACCCTCCGTGGAGGGCTCCATGCGTCACGTACAGTTGAAACGCAATAGCACGGTCATCACGGATTTCGACTTATATGCGCTTATTATTCACGGCGATAAATCCAATGACGTGAAGCTGTTATCGGGCGACGTGATTTTCATTCCGCCTGCGGGCCCCCAGGTTGCGGTAACAGGAAGTGTACGAAACTCGGCGATTTATGAATTGCTCGAAGGAGAGACGATCGGCGGAGCTGTGAGCAACGCTGGGGGAGTTACGACATTGGCTTCCAATGCGCGTATCTCCATCGACCGCACCCGGGACCAACGCGACCGGGCGGCGATGGAAGTCGCAATGGATACTGCCGGTCTGGCCACGCCGCTCGCAGGTGGAGATGTTCTCCGCGTTCTCGCAATTATCCCGAAATACGACAAGACAGTCACACTGCGTGGGAACACGGTGAATCCTGGCCACTTCGCCTGGCACGAGGGAATGCATCTCAGCGACCTGATCCCAGACAGGGACGCGCTGTTGAGCCGCGACTACTGGTGGAGACGGACCCAGTTGGGACTGCCCTCTCCGGAGTTTGAACCGATACCGGCCTTCTCAACCATGCGGCAACCTTCTACGCCAGTGGACATCCCGAGACGACAGTTCCAGCCCCCACCGCCACGGATTCTTGGACAGCGTGGAACAAACCAGCAGCCGGGGGGTTCGCTTTCCGACCAGGATCAGACAGCAGGGCAGCAATCCATACAGCAGGGGGGACAGCAGTACGGACAACAGGCACCAGATTATTCCGGTAATTATCCCAATTCCCAGCAGCCCTACCTCAATCCTCAACAGGCGAACGAGCGCGGAGCCAGCTCTTCTCTTGCGTCGCAGCAGATGCAGTTGCAAACGCAAAATACACCCCAGCAGGTGGAGCGTACCGATGTGCGTATCTCCGCGCCGGAGATCGACTGGAATTATGCCGTTATCGAGCGCCTGGATCATGACACCCTGAAGACCTCGCTGATTCCTTTCGACCTCGGCAAGCTGGTCATGCAGCACGATCCTTCACAGGATCTCGCGCTGCAGCCGGGAGACGTAGTATCAGTGTTCTCCCAGGCCGACATCCATGTTCCGCTCGAAGAGCAGACGAAGTATGTTCGCCTGGAGGGAGAGTTCGTCCATGCCGGCATCTATAGTGTGAAACCGGGAGAGGGCCTTCGCGAACTGGTGCAGCGGGCAGGCGGCCTCAGTCCTGCTGCTTATTTGTACGGCTCGGAGTTTACCCGCGAATCGGCTCGTGTGGCGCAGCAGACCAGGATCGATGAATATGTTCAGAACCTTGAGCTTCAGGTAACGCGGGGAAGCCTGGCGCTGGCCGCGTCGCCCGTGTCATCGTCTCAGGATCTCGCCAGCGGCGCAGCGGCTCAGAGCAGCGGACGCGAGCTTGTTGGGCGTCTCCGGCAGATCCGCGCGACGGGCCGGATTGTGCTGGAGCTCAATCCTGCAAACACAGGTCAGGATATGCTGCCCGATATTCCATTGGAGGACGGCGACCGGTTCATCGTGCCTCCGGTACCAGCCACGGTGAATGTGGTAGGCGCAGTTTATGACCAGAATTCGTTCCTGTACAAGTCCGAACGACCCAGCGGCGTATACTTGCACCTGGCAGGGGGACCTAACCGCGATGCGGACAAGAAGCACGTCTTCATCATTCGCGCAGACGGCTCGGTGATGAGCAAGGAATCCGCCAACGGACTTTGGGGGAACAATTTCTATCAGTTAAAAATGAATCCGGGCGATACCATCGTAATGCCGGAAAAAGGTTTCAATATTTCCGGCCTGCGCGGCTTTCTTGAATACTCGCAATTGTTCTCGCAATTCGCGCTGGGCGCCGCGTCGATCGCTGTAATTTCACACTAGCAAGTGATTAGTTAGGGTCGCGAGCGAGACAGTGCGACGCGTTGAAACTGGTCATGGCAATCGACACAGACATTCCGACTGAGAAACAAGATGCCTCGCCGGCCGCTTCCCCAGTGCTCGGTGTTCATGATCGCGTGGACGAAATCTCGCTGCTCGACCTTCTTATTGCGCTGACCAAGCGCAAGCGGCTGACATTTGCGATAACACTCGTTTGCGGCAACCTCGGGCTGGTTGTCGCGTTGATTCTGCCTAAGTGTTATACAGCAGTGGCCACGATATTGTCGCAGCAGCAAAGCTCATCGATGGCATCGGCATTTGCGTCTCAAATAGGCAAGCCTGGGGACGATGGCTTCGCTTGCCGGCCGAGACCTCGGCCTGAAGAATCCCAACGATATGTATGTGGTGATGTTCAACAGTCAAACGGTAGAAGACGGGATGATCCGGCGCTTCAGGCTCATGCACGAATGCCGCCAACAATACCTGTCCGTGACGCGGAAAGTATTCGGGAGCAACTTTACCGTCAACGAAGCGGCAAGGATGGGCTGATCCACGTTTCGGTCGAGGACAAAGACCCCAAGCGCGCGGCGGAGATGGCAAATGCCTGGATCAAGGAGTTCCGGAACCTGTCGCAAACCCTGGCGATCAGCGAAGCGTCACAGCGGAGACTGTTTTTCGAACTGCAGATGCAGCAGGCCAAAGACAATCTCGCCAAAGCAGAAGAGGTCGAGCGGGGCAAAGGTAGAAGGCACATCTCGGAACAGATCTTCTCCGAAGACAGGCAGCTTGCCGGGTAGTAGACGCGACAAATTTCTGAAACTCGGAAAGCTGCTCGGGAGGCCTTCTTGTTTGTTGATTCTTGTTCCTTAGGCGCGTCGTCAGATCATCGTTGTCCATGTATGTGGAATTTGGCGCCGCCGCGCCCTGCAGTGACACCTCGTTCGTGTTGTTCTGCTGCGTCGTTCATCCGGCAGTATTGGGGCTTGATTTTGCTGTGTGCATGCATAAGAGCCGGCCTCCATCGGGTCCGAACAATCGACGCTGGTGTTTTGATCCTGTATATTAGTCGGAACACTCTGAGAGCTGGCTGTCGCTCCCGCTGTCAGTGTGATGAGAAGCAATGGCCACGCGCGCCGTTTAATCATGCAAAGTAAAATCCGCCAGAATCTGCTCGTCAACTTTTGACCCTGGAGTTTTTCCTTCTATGAGTGAACTGTCGTTCGGTGAGTTGGCTTCCGTAGATCAGACGACCTGCTTCGACGAGGATTATAACGTCTACGAATCTGATACATTTCGGGATCAGGCCGATTCTCAGATCCCTATACCCGGAATGCATTCAAACCTCATGCTGGTACAGACGGCCAGCTTGTGGGTAACCTCAAAACAGCGCCGTTGCTTCGACTGCTGTATCGCAATATCGGCTTTGCTGCTTTGTCTTCCCGTTCTGGTGTTAGTGAGCCTGCTCGTAGGGTTGAATTCTCCAGGGCCGGTTCTGTTCCGTCAGCGACGCATGGGGAGGAATGGCCGGGAGTTCACGCTTTACAAGTTCCGCTCCATGCGCGTCGAAGAAAGCCCTGGATCGAACATCACTGTCATAGGCGATTCAAGAATCACCAGGGTCGGCTCTTTCCTGCGTCACTATAAACTCGACGAACTCCCCCAATTCTGGAACGTGGTCAAAGGCGACATGAGTCTTGTAGGGCCGCGACCAAAATTGCCGCACCACGAGGCCCTTCAAATGACCGTTCGTCCGGGCATCACGGGTGCAGCCACACTCGCCTTTCGCCACGAAGAAGAACTCCTGCTTGGCATCCCGGAGCATGAGCTGGAAGGCTTCTATGAAGCCTTCATCAAGCCGACCAAGGCGCAACTTGATTTCGAGTACATACACAACGCAACGTGCCGAAGCGATATTCGTCTGCTCTTGAGCACAGTAGCCTCATGCCTTAATTTGTCGGAAAAGGTGTTTGCAGACTGGCAGAGTGTTTTGGGGTTCGCTTGTGATGGGTCGCATAAACAAACGATGGGGCTTCCCTCCTCGGAAAGCAGATAGCTGATCCGGTGTCTCCGGCCTTGATGATCGAGGGATTGTCTCAGAAAGTCGCCAAGCAAGACCGCTTCCAGGTTTCTACATAGCAAATTAAGCTCCAGTGCACACCAACAGGTGCAAATTGAGCCCAGCAATCCTTTCTTCGAGGTGACTTTCGCTTTATTTTCGCCTATGCTGACTTTGACCCCATGGCTACGGCAGCAAATCTTCGTGCTCGGATCGAAGCCACACTATCGAACCGCTTCCCCGCAGCTTTCTCACCAAAGATCAAGCCACCCCCGGAACTCTTCTCCACAGGAATAGTGGATGCAGACGCGATTCTGGAAGGCGGCATACCACGCGGAAGCATTACTGAAATCAGCGGGGCGGCTTCGACCGGGAGAACCTCCTTTACGCTCTCCATCATTGCAGGCATCACTCAATCCGGAGCAGCGTGTGCCTGGGTGGACGTTCACGATGCACTCTCGCCGGAATCAGCGGCTGCTGCAGGAGTGGTCCTGGAAAGACTGCTTTGGCTTCGCGCCAAGTCCATCTCGACTGACTGGCAAGTAGACGCACCCGCGCAGAGGAATCAGCCTTCACCTCCAGTCCTGAAGCGACAATCCGTTCCTCATGGAGGAGGCAGTAGACACCCGCGCAACGAGACGCGTGGGATGGACAACGCAGTATCGTTGCTCTTCAAGGGTGAAGGTGGTCTGCTGCGAGATAAGACCATCGGAACACCCAGCAGAAGCAACCGACCGCTGAGTGAGCCGAGATGTTCAGAGTCGTTGACGCGAGTGCAGCGAAATGAGCAGGTGGCGTATGATCGCCTGCCCGCTCGACGCGGCGAATACTTCCTGAACGGGTTTGCGGAAGCGACGCAAACCGAACCACGGCCCACGCCCGGCAAGCCCCAGCACTCAAAGTTGGAGAAACCGTGGTCGCGCCTGGAACAGGCTCTCAAGGCCACGGATCTGTTGCTGCAAACTGGTGGCTTCGCTGCCATCGTGCTCGATATGGGCGACCTTCTGCCGCAGCAGACGATGCGCATTCCCCTGGCTTACTGGTATCGCTTCCGGCTCGCAACTGAACAAGCGCGCACGGCACTCATCCTGCTCACTCAGTCACCAAGCGCCAGTAGTTGTGCGGCACTCGTGTTGCGCTGTGAGCCTGCTCAGGCTGAGACATGGAGTGCCAACGGCGAAACGTCACTCTTCGAGGGCCGGCACTACACACTAATACGGGAGCGGAATCGCAATGAAGGCTCCGCATATGTACAGAAAAAACCGCCGGCGAGGGTAGACTGGCACGCTCAAACCGAATGGACGAGGGCACGGTGATGTATGCCGCTCTGCGCACCCCGGACTTCCATGTCCAGGCCTTGTCGCACCAGCAGCCAGCCCTGCGCAAGCTGCCTGTTGCGTTATTGGATGGCGAGGCGCCATTGGAGACTGTCTTCGCCACAAACAAGCAGGCCCGCGCATTAGGTATTCAGACGGCTATGAGCCGTTTGCAGGCGGAATCATTTACGGCAGCAGCGGTCGTACATCGCGCGCCGGAATACGAAGACACAGCACTTGAGATTCTTCATACCACAGCGTGTTTCTTCTCTCCGCGTATTGAAGCGGTTGCGACACAACCCGGCACATACGTTCTCGACATTCAAGGCATGAGCAGCTTGTTTGGCGATTCTGCCCAACTTGCCAACAAGTTGCGCCAAAGAATCATGGCAGCAGGATTTCTGGCCAACGTTGCTGTATCGCAGAATTTTCATGCCGCTGTTTGCCTGGCGCGTGGAAGAGCAGGTGTGTCGATTGTTCCATCCGGCGATGAGGTGCGTGCATTAGGACCACTTCCTTTGCAGGTTCTTGAACTTGAGCCGGAGCAGGAAGAAACCTTCAGCTCCTGGGGAATCAGCCATTGCGCGGAGCTTGCTGCGCTGCCTGAAACCGATCTGATAGCCCGCATGGGGCAGTCTGGGAAGCGTTTGCGTTCGCTCGCTCGTGGTGAATGGCAGCATCTGATGACCCCGCTGGAGACAAGCTTTGAGTCTGAACTGGTGGAAAGGGTAGAGCTGGATCATCCAGTCGAGATGCTCGAGCCTCTCCTGTTTTTACTGGCACGTATGATTGACCAGCTTCTTTCACGCGTGCTGTCTCATTCGCACGCAATCGCTTCGCTGCAAGTCACTCTCAAACTCGACGCAGAGTTCCACTCTCATCAGCGTGTTGTCAGGCCAGCACTGCCACTGCAAGATGCACGCACGCTACTCAAACTGTTGCAGCTTGATCTGGAAGCCCATCCGCCAGGTGCAGCCATCGTCGCGCTGGAGCTTCACGCACAGTCTGCAAAACCACACCGCGCACAACACGGTCTCTTCCTTCCACAAGCTCCTGAGCCAGGACGCCTGGAAGTATTGCTCGCTCGTCTCCGCAAGCTGCTGGGTGATGAGCGGGTGGGTTCCCCGGAGTTGCTTGACCAGAATCGACCGGATGCGTTTCGCATGGCCCGCTTCTCTCCACCGTCTCCGATGCTCAAAGAAGAGCAGCCTGCATTCCCACCAGCGGCATTGCGTGTATGCAGGCCGCCCCAGGCGATCGGAGTTGCACTCAACGGAGCCTCGCCAGCGCAGGTATTTTGGAACGGGCAGCGGTATATCGTCGCAGAACTCGCAGGCCCCTGGCGGCTCAGCGGTCAATGGTGGTCTGAATCCAATTGGAGCCGTGAAGAGTGGGATGTGAGCCTGACCGGCGGCAAAACAGGGCAAATCTGCCGGATAGCGCGCGACCCACGCTCAAACTGCTGGTACATGCAGGGGACGTATGACTGATTACGTCGAGTTGCACGCACGTTCGGCTTTCAGTTTCCTCGAAGGCGCATCCCTGCCTGAGTCCCTGATGGCGCGTGCTGCCGATCTGGGAATGCCTGCAATCGCGTTGCTCGATCGCAACGGCGTGTATGGAGCGCCACGATTCCACACTACGGGTCAAAAGCTAGGCCTCAAAGCGCACATCGGAGCGGAGATTGCCGTTCACGATCTTGGACAGCGGTCCCGTCCGCCTGCATACCTCCCACACCAGCACCCAATTGAACCGGTTCGCCTGCCCTTGCTGGTGAAGTCCCGGAGCGGATACCAGAACCTCTGCCGTCTCATCACCTGCTACAAAATGCGCGAAGACACCAAGGCGGAAGGCACTGCGTTATTGAGTGACGTGGAGCAGTACCGCAAGGGCCTGGTATGTCTCACCGGAGGCGACGAAGGATCGCTTGCTGCCGCTTTGTCAACGGGTGGATACGACGCTGCGCTGAAGACAGTTGAAGCGCTGGTAAGGATATTTGGCCAACGAAATGTTTACGTAGAATTGCAGCGCCATTTCAACCGTGAGGAAGAGCATCGCAACCGCGCCGCTGTCCGCATCGCGAGATCGTTAAACCTGCCTCTGTTGGCAACGGGTGGAGTCAGCCACGCCACGTCCTACGAGCGCGAGGTGATGGATGTCTTCACCTGCATCCGGCATAAAAAGACTCTCGATACAGCCGGCCGCTTTCTGGCGCTGAACGCCGAACGGCATCTGTGCTCTGCGGAGAAAATGCAGCAGCTTTTCTATGACTACCCGGAAGCGATTGCCAACACCAAAGAGCTGTCGTCGCGCCTCAGATTCGAGATGAATGATCTGGGCTATCAGTTCCCGGCTTACCCCGTTCCAGATGGGCAGACGATGGACTCCTTTCTGCGCCGGCAAGTCAGCGACGGCATCCGGCTACGCTACCTGCCCAAGCATGATGCAGACCTGCACGCGAGAGCGCAGAAACAAGCCGAGCGCGAACTCCGCTTGATCGAACTGCTGGGGCTTGCCGGATATTTCCTGATTGTCTGGGATATCGTCCAGTTCTGTAAGGGCAATGGCGTCCTTGTGCAGGGCAGGGGATCAGCCGCGAACAGCGTGGTTTGCTATGCCCTCGAAATCACCGCGATTGATCCTGTTGGCATGGGCTTGCTCTTTGAGCGATTCCTTTCCGAAGAGCGTGGCGAGTGGCCGGATATCGATCTCGACCTGCCCAGCGATACGGAGCGAGAACGGGCTGTTCAGTACGTCTACCAGCGTTATGGTGAGTTTGGCGCTGCTATGACGGCCAATGTGACCACGTATCGCGGAAAGTCCGCGTCCCGCGAAGCCGGCAAGGTTCTCGGCTTCGACAGCGACACACTGGGCAGACTCACTTCACTGGTCGGTGCATGGGAGTGGAGAGGACCGAACGACACGCTTGAGAGCAGCTTCCGTGCAGCTTCTTTTGACGTGCGACATCCCCGAATTGCGAAATATCTTGAACTTTGCCAGCGAATGCAGGACCTGCCGCGAAATCTGAGCCAGCATTCCGGCGGCATGGTGATCTGCCAAGGTCATCTCGATTCCGTCGTGCCTTTGGAACGCGCTTCCATGCCGGGTCGAACGGTCGTGCAGTGGGACAAGGAAGACTGCGCAGATATGAAGATCATCAAGGTTGATCTTCTCGGTCTCGGAATGATGGCAGTGATGAAAGACTGCGTGGAGCTTGTGCCGCGGCATTACGGCAAGGTTCTCGACCTGGCGCAACTTCCCCATGACGATGAGGTTTACAAAACGCTCCAGCGAGCAGACACCGTGGGTATGTTTCAGGTCGAGAGCCGGGCGCAAATGTCCGCTCTTCCCCGGAATCGCCCCAAAACATTTTACGACCTTGTAGTGCAGGTGGCCATCATACGGCCTGGGCCAATCGTCGGCAAGATGATGAACCCTTACATGCTGCGCAGGCAGCACAAGCAGGAAATTACCTACCCGCATCCCCTGCTCATTCCAGTGTTAGAACGCACGCTCGGAGTACCGCTCTTTCAAGAGCAGCTGATTCGCATCGCGATGGTGGTGGCAAACTTCACCGGCGGTGAAGCCGAAGAGCTGCGTCGGGCCGTCGGTATGCGCCGCTCACGCGACAAGATGAAGGCGCTGGAGGTGAAGCTGCGCAAGGGGATGACGGAGAATAACGTCGCACCGGAGGCACAGGAGCAGATCGTTCAGGCCATCAGTTCCTTCGCACTATACGGATTCCCTGAGAGCCACGCCGCCAGCTTCGCGCTGATCGCTTACGCCAGCGCTTACATCAAGCAGCACTATCTTGCCGCGTTCACTTGCGCGATGCTGAACAATCAACCGATGGGGTTTTACTCGCCCGCCACGCTTATCAGCGATGCGAAGCGTCACGGCTTGAAAGTTCTGCCGATCGATGTGCAGCGTTCGGACTGGCTCTGTACGCCTGAACAACTGAGCGATGCTGAGCGCAGAAAATTCTCAGACCCGTTCGCCCTTCGACTCGGATTCCGATACGCCAGAGGACTGCACCAGCAGACGGGTGAAGCAATTGCTATCGCCAGGGAGACAGACGGCCCCTTCGCTTCTGAATACGACATGCAACGGCGAGTGCCGGAGATACGAAAAGCCGAGTTGACCTTGCTGGCGAAGTCAGGCGCTCTGAACTGGACGGGCGAGAAGCATCATCGCCGCACTGCGCTTTGGCGTGCGGAACGTGCTGGCCAGGCCGTAGGACCACTGTTTGAAGATGTTCCTGATGCTTACGAGGCTGACATCTCAGCACCGCTCGCTGCCATGAATACGGAAGAGCGCCTGGTGGCAGACTTCCAGGGAACAGGGCTGACCGTTGGGCCGCATCCGATGTCCTACTACCGTACGGGTCTAAACAGCATGGGCATCATCAGGGCCGCTGACCTGCACACTATGCAAGATGGCGCCGATGCCCGGATTGCTGGATGTGTCATCGCCCGGCAGCGACCCGGCACTGCCAGCGGTTTTGTCTTCCTGAGCCTGGAAGATGAGAGCGGGATTTCCAACGCAATCATCCATCCTGATGTGTACGAACGAAATCGTGTGGTGGTAACAACCGGGAAGTTCCTGCTAGTCGAAGGCACGCTACAAAATCAGGACGGAGTAGTTTCTGTGAAAGCATCTGCCGTCCGGCATCTCGCCGTCAGTGCTGTGGATGTTCGGTCGCACGATTTTCACTAGGCGTCTTCTGATTATCTGGTTGCTTCAGCAAACCCCAATGGGTTGGGGATTAGATCCTTCGCTCCCCGGATTTGTTCGTACATGGTTGACCTTCGACCGGTTCCGAGCCCCAGCAGGGTCTGGAATGCGGCCGCGGGCGTCTTGCGGCGGTTGTGCCGAAAGACGAATTCATCGAGGTAGACCTGGAGTTGGTCCTTGCTCACTTCGTGGTAGGTTCCGATCAGCCACTGTTGGAGGTTTCCGATCGCCCGGTCGGCAAGTGGAACGGCAGACTTGGCGCCTTTTCGCATTTCCGACCGGAGAGGTTGGTTACGAACGAGATGTTTAAAGCGGCCTCCAACAGACCAGAGAAACTCTTGAGACCCTCTGTATAGATCGTGGAACCCGAGGCAACGTTTTGGGTTAGGAACGACCTGATCGTGGCAGCCTTGAAGTCCGGAATCACACTCATGCGAACCCGGCCGGAAGCTCGGCCACGCTTTTCGACGGCGACCAGGGCCAGAGCCGCCCGCCTGTCCTTCAGTTGTCGGCTCCCCCCAAAGTCCCGCTTGCTCCCCGCCGATCCAAGTGTCATCCACCTCTACTTCGCCGCGCAGAGGTTCCCTACGTTCACCATCGCCCGGCGGAGTTTGTGCAGCATCATCCATGCGGTCTCGTAGCAGGTCAGGCCCAGCTGACGCTGCAGAAGCAGGGCGGATACGCCGCGCTTGTCAATGGTTATCAGATACGCCGTCCAGAACCAATGGGCCAGCGGTACCTTCGTCCGATGAAGGATCGTCACAGAGGTCAGCCAAACCTGATAGCGGCACTTGCCGCATTGGTGCCGACGCTGGTTCACCAACTCATAGGCTTTTCCATGGCCACATCGGGGACAAGTGAACCCGTCCGGCCAACGACAAGCTGCCAGATACCGCTGGCAGGCTTCCTCCGTGGCAAATTCAGATTAAAACTGCCGCAGCGTCTTCGGAAAGGACGGTCGGGGCACGCCTCTACACTACCTGTGGTAGCATGCTGAAACAACCAGATAATCAGAAGGCGTCTATCGACTTAGCTCTTTTCCGAAGCTCTTCAATTTTGGCCCAGGACTAACATCCGCCTAGTAGACAGCGCTAGCTTGCGATCGATGCCACCACTCTCTTCGACAGTGAAAATATCCCCAAAGAAGGCAGTTTCACGTCTTCGGTTTCGGAGATTGTAACTTTAATTGATAATGAGCGGCGAGAACAATCGGACAGGAGAGCCATGACCTATCAGCCCAATCGCCGCAGCTTTCTCATCGCGGGCGGACTCACCGCCCTTGCCTCAACCAGAGTGCTTGGCGCGAACGACACCCTTCGCATTGGCGTTATAGGAGCAGGTGGACGCATGCAGTGGCTACTCGATTGTGCCGACAAGGTCGGCCCATGCCAGATCGTGGCCGTGAGCGACGTGTATGCGCCCCGCCGTGATGCCGTCAAGGAGAGGTCCAATGGCCTCGCGACTACTCACGTCGATTATCACGAGGTGCTCGAGAAGGATATCGATGCCGTGTTGATCGCGTCTCCGGATCACTGGCACGTTCGCATGGCCGTGGATTCCCTCGCCGCCGGCAAAGACGTCTACCTGGAAAAGCCGGTCAACCACACCATCGAAGAAGGCACCACGCTAACCCGCGCCGTTCGCTCCGGCAAACAGATCCTGCAATGCGGCATGCAGCAGCGCAGCTGGCATCACTTTCGCGATGCCGTCGATTTGATTCAGGGAGGGAGCCTTGGGCGAGTTACTCAGGTGAGAACCTATTGGTGGCAGAATTATGGGCGAAGCAGGGGGACTAAGCCCACGGACACGCAGGCCCTCGATTGGAAGCTCTGGCTCGGCGGCGCTCCCGATCAACCCTTCAGCGAAGAAAAATTCTACCGCTGGCGCTGGTTTTGGAATTTTGGCGGTGGCGCCATGACCGACCTGTTCACCCATTGGATCGATGTGGCGCACTGGGCCATGAAAGTGGATCAGCCCCGCGATGCGCAGATGCTCGCCGACAAATATGTTTTCGAGGAATGGGAGTGTCCCGACACCGTTCAGGCGGCATTCCGATATCCCGGCTTCGACGTGGTCTACGAGGGCATGATGAGCTCCTCGATCGACGACGGCGGACTTGAGTTCCGCGGGACTGAGGCGACGCTGAAGATCAATCGCAGCGGATTCGGTGTTTATCGCGAGGGTGTGCAGGGTAACCAGAATCCCGTTCTCAAAGAAGAAAGCTTCCGCGACGGAACCATCACGCATATGCAGAATTTCTTCGAGTGCATCAAGTCGCGCAAAGATCCGAACGCGCCCGTTGAAGCCGGAGTCGCAGCGGCGCGTGTAGGCCAGATCGCGAATCTGGCATACCGCGGCACAGGTCAGATTACATGGCCGTTGAAGTCGTCATGAGCCATCCGAATCTCTCGCGGTTTCGAAAATGGCTCTTCTGAGCGGAGAGACGCGCTAGGCCAGCTCCAACTCGATCTTCTTTGCGTCGCGATCAAGCTTCACGATTCGGAAGCTCCGCATCTGTCCGACCTGAAGTATTTCAGATTTTACAGGCGCTGCACTTCCCTTCCAGCGAGCCTGCAGCATCGAGGTGAGTGAGGACAAATCCGGTTTGCCTTCGTGCTTGTCCTCCCCCGCGGCAGGAGCATTCGTCGTCGCTCGGCAGATCGCTCGAACTCCCTCACCGAGTTCAACGATGGCGGCATCCGATGACTGCTCGACCAGGCGACCGGAAACAACATCGCCCTCCTTATGCTCATCGAGATACTCGTCGATGCTTGTGGGTACAAGCTGCTTCATGCTCAGCTTGATTTGCCGCTTCTCCCTGTCGATGGCAAGTACCTGAGCCTTCACTACCTGACCGGCCCTCAATACATCCTGCGGATGATTGATGTGCTTCTCGGCGCTGATTTCGCTGACGTGGACAAGGCCCTCCACGCCTTCGGTGAGCTGCACGAAGGCGCCGAACTTCATCAGGCGTACGACCGGGCCTTCGATTGCCGAGCCTGGTGGAAACCTCAGCGGCACTTCACTCCAGGGGTCGCCGAGTACCTGCTTGAGCCCGAGAGAAATACGGCGCTCGGCCTGATTCACCGACAGCACGACGGCGTCTACGGTACCTCCCTGCTTGAGGATGTCGCCCGGCTTTCGGACCTTCTTCACCCATGACATCTCGGAAACATGAATGAGGCCTTCGATCCCCGGCTCAAGCTCAACAAAAGCTCCAAAGTCCGTCAGGCGCGAGACAGTGCCCGTGATGCGTTGGCCCACCTTGTATTTGTCTGCTGCGGAATCCCAGGGCTCCGGCTGGAGTTGCTTGAGCCCGAGAGAAATGCGCCTGCTCGCAGCATCCACCTTCAGAATCTTGACCTGAAGCTCCTGACCAACCGACAGCACATCCTCCGGCTGATTCACCCGGCTCCACGAGATATCGCTCACATGTAGCAACCCATCGATTCCACCCACATCAACAAAGGCGCCATAGCTGGCAAGGCTGCGAACCTGGCCGCTGACGATATCGCCCTCCTTCACCTCGGAATAGCGGCTTGCTTCGAGAGAGCGGGCCTGTTCCTCAACGATGACGCGGCGGTCGACGACAACATCCTCTTCGGTCACGTCGAGTTTGATAATCCGGCAGGTGATCTCCTCGTCGACCAATTTCTCCATCTCGGCGGCGTCACGAACCCCGCTGCGAGAAGCGGGCATAAACGCGCGCACACCCACATCGACACTCAGGCCACCCTTGACGACCCCAGTCACCCTGCCCACAATGGCGGACTTTTGCGCGAATGCCTCTTCCAGAGAAGCCCAGTCCGTCACCGGCGCCAGCTTGAGACGGGAAAGCTCATAGTAACCTTCCTCGTTGCGGCCCTTCACAGAGACGAGCACTTTGTCTCCCGCCCCCACCCCTTCGGCATGGTTATCAAATGCCGTGCGCGGAAGAACTCCCTCGGTCTTGAAACCAATGTCTACGAATACCGAGTCGGCGGAAACGGACACGACTGTGCCCTCCCGCTGCTTTGCGCCATCCTCTGCCTGACGGGTGTGGCTCTGCTCAAATTGCGCAAGAAGCGTCCCAAAGGATTCTGGAGACTCCGTCGATTCGGTGGGTTCTGTGGTGGATTCAGGAGTGGAGGAGATTTCAGGAATACTGTTGTTTGTCATGACTGCTTATGTTCATTTTGGCATGAACCGCGAGTTCTTCGCTGCGATGACCATCCTAGAGGTGCAGGCGAACCCGCCAGCGAGTGAGCAGAGAGGCAATCGCAAGGATGAGGAACGTGAAAACGACCGAGCGCACCACGCCCGGCATACCCGCGCGAAAGTGCGTCTCGAAATACGTGAAGCCGACCAGTGCCGTGAGAAAGCCGTAGATATCGGGCAACAGGTAGGTCAGCAGTGTGTTCTCGCCTGCGGGCTTCACAAAGGCTGCCCATCCTGTCCGGGATTTCACGTCACAGATCCAATACAGAAGCATGAAGGCCAGCACGCTCGCGCCTGCGCTCGCCAGACACCA
>Ga0206832_10127_pt1 | contig 19521 bp, 17 predicted proteins | sample Alteio_BWOrgCont_74_FD_152896 | JGI IMG/M metagenome (GOLD analysis project Ga0206832, IMG submission 152896) | Enriched cells from forest soil in Barre Woods Harvard Forest LTER site, Petersham, Massachusetts, United States -... | ecosystem: Environmental > Terrestrial > Soil > Temperate forest >... | reverse complement strand
ACCCAGCTTCAAACAGCAAATTACGAATTGCAAACCGAGGCGCTGGGCACCGGTGTTTATTTCGTTCAAATAGTTAGGGACGGTCAGCGAGTAGTAAAGCAGTTGGTTAAAGAATAGCGGAAAACCTGCGTCAATTACACTATATACACTTCCCCGCCTTATTCGACCACTCCAACTGCACATTATAGCCGGCCAGTTTTTTAAACTGCCATGCGCAGATGTCGGCTATTTCGCCGTTGTGGTCGTCATACCAACCGGCACCCGGCACCGGGTCGGTAATGGCTTCGCAAAGCTCGTGGCTGCTGGTGCCGGTTAATGCATCAATGGCGTTGTTGCCGCCCAAACAACCCTGGCACGAAGGGAAAGGCATAACCGCGTAAAATGTTTTAGTGCCAATAGCATCGTGGTACCCGCAAAACGAGCTGCACGATTTGCTTCCACCTTGCGATACAACAACGCCACTTTCGAAATAGATAAAATACAGCGTGTTTTTGTTTTGCTTGGGGAAGGATTTATTGGTGCTTATCCATTTGCTAAGCTGAGCCTGTATGGCGCTATCGGTAATGCTGTGCGTTGGAGCACCGGTGCTGATAGTGATAGTGCCCGTGCGCTTGCCCTTACCTATTTTGTAAGCAGGCACATTATACTCGGCCAATTGATCTATAAGCGTGCTTTGCAAAATGGTATCAAAAAATGCGTTCATGGCATCGGCCACGGGCTTGTAGGTAGCGGTGTTCCAATCTTTACCCCAAAAAATAGTGAATACTTCAACATTCGTGAGCAGCGCACCACCACGGTATGTAAGTTTAGCCTTTGCAGGTGCTTTACCTTTTTTGCCTTCGTAAAGTTCGCTTAGGTCAACCTTTGCTTTGGGCTGGTGTAACGGAGCTACACGAATACTTTCTTTTCTTGAAAACGCTTTGTTTGCCATAGGGGGAAATTTTGTGGGTTAAATAATAATATCAAAGAAAAAACATTAAAACGAATTTTCCTATAACGGAAAACCGCCGTTTTTTATAAAACAAAACAACCCACTAACTCCCAAAAAAAGGGAAGCCACGCGGCCGGGCCTCACAATCAAAATTCGAAACAAGGAACTACACAGAACAAAAATAACTACCTCTCAACCAAATTCGGCTGGGGTGAGGATAACTTTCCGGGCTTATGAACAGGGGTTTTAACAAGATTGTCACTGTACCAAAAAATGCGACCTTTAAATAATGAACCGCTTGCTTAACATTATTGGTTTCCTGTGGTTAACACTTCACCTAATTTCATGTAATTCGCACCACGCTATGCAATACCCTTATACCAACGATTTAATAAACGAAACCAGCCCTTACCTGCTTCAACACGCGCACAACCCCGTGCACTGGACTGGTTGGCACGAGGCCGCTTTCAAAAAGGCAAAAGCCGAAAACAAACTTGTAATTGTCAGCATTGGCTACAGCGCCTGCCACTGGTGCCATGTAATGGAGCACGAAAGTTTTGAAGACACCGCGGTTGCCGCTATTATGAACGAACATTTTATTTGCATAAAGGTAGACCGCGAGGAACGCCCAGACGTTGACCAGATATATATGGATGCGGTGCAACTGATTACCGGTCGCGGCGGATGGCCCTTAAATGCGATTGTACTACCAGATGGTAGGCCGATATATGCGGGCACGTATTTCCCGAAGGAGAACTGGATAAAAGTGCTGGAGTATTTTGTTGATTACTGGAAAAACCACCACGATGAAGCTTTGGAGCGAGCTGATGAAATTACCAAAGGCATACAGGTTACCGATACTATCACATCAAAGCCTGAAATGCAATTTGCTGTTGCCGACCGTGATGCTGTTTTTATAAAAATTGACAGCACCATTGATTATGATAAAGGGGGCAGGAGAGGAGCACCTAAGTTCCCAATGCCGGTTAATTACCGGTACTTGTTGCGCCATTACTATTACACCAAAAACGAAAAAGCGCTGAAGGCCGTTACTGTAACGCTTGATAACATGATGAACGGCGGTATTTACGACCAGGTAGGAGGGGGCTTTGCCCGATACTCGGTAGATGCCGATTGGGAAATTCCGCACTTTGAGAAGATGTTGTATGATAATGCACAGCTGGTTTCACTCTATTCCGAAGCCTACCAGGTAACCGGTAACGAGCGCTACAAACAAGTGGTTGATGAAACTTACGAATTTGTTGAGCGGGAATTAAGCGATAGCAGCGGTGGTTTCTACTCAGCGCTTGACGCAGACAGCGAAGGCGAAGAAGGCAAATTTTATGTATGGAGTTATGAAGAACTAAAAGCAATTTTGGGTGCGGATTTCGAAGCATTTTGCAGAGTATACGACGTTTCACACGCAGGCAATTTTGACGGAAAGAACAACCTGGTGCGCATGCACGGCAAGGGCGCACAGCCGCATGTGCCGGCCGGGCAAATTGATACATGGCGCAAAACCTTATTGGCTGAGCGCAGCAAACGGGTTCGGCCAAGGTTAGATGACAAAATACTAACCTCGTGGAATGCGCTGATGCTAAGCGGCTACCTCGATGCTTACAAAGCCTTTGGCGAAAAGCGCTTTTTACACCGCGCCCTCAAAAACGCCAACTTTATAAAGGCGTACATGCTACAGGCCGATTATAGCCTAAAGAGGAACTACAAAAACGGCAAAAGCAATATTGGCGGTTTTTTAGATGATTACAGTTTTACTTGTGAAGCCTTTATTGCCCTTTATCAGGCTACCTTTGATGAGCAGTGGTTAAACCTGGCGAATGAAATTGCCAAACACACTATTCAGCATTTCAGCAATGCAAGCAATGGTATGTTCTTTTACACTTCCATTAACGATGACCCTTTGATTGCCCGCAAAACCGAGTCGTCTGATAATGTGATTCCTGCATCCAACTCAAGTATGGCGCTGGCACTATACAAGTTGGGCTTGTTGTTGGATAACAAGGATTATATCCAACAATCAAAACGGGCCCTAAATAATATCAAGGACAAGGTAACCGGCTACCCGACTTACTACGCTAATTGGGCAATTTTGATGGATTGGTTTGTCGCAGAGCCTTATGAGGTAGTGGTTTCGGGTCCAAGCGCGGTTGAACTAAACAACGAACTAGCCAAGCACTTTTTGCCCAATTGCCTTGTAATGGGTAGTGGCCATGCTTCAAATTTGCCCATGTTGCAAGATAAATTCAAGCCCGGCCAAACCTTGATTTATGTATGCCAAAACAAAACCTGCCAGTTGCCTGTTAACAGTGCTGCTGAAGCGCTTAAGCAAATAAAGTAGGGTGGCGCAAGGCATAAATGCCCTAGCGTTCTTTGTCCGAAACGGTATTTATCGATTTTTGGTTTTTTTCTTATTTAGATATATTCTAAATTTGCGGGGCTGTGAACGAAACGATAACTGAAGAAGCAATTAAAACCGGCATCATTGAGGTGCTTAAAACGATTTTCGACCCCGAAATACCGGTTAACATTTATGATTTAGGGCTTATTTACGAAGTGAACGTTTTGCCCGATTTTACTGTTGAGATAGTAATGACCTTAACATCGCCAAGTTGCCCCGCAGCTGGTATTTTACCGGGGGAAGTGGAAAACAAAGCAAAATCGGTGTCGGGAGTTAAAGATGTAACGATTGAGTTGGTTTTTGAACCTTCGTGGAACCAGGAAATGATGAGTGAAGAGGCAAAGTTAGAGTTGGGATTCTTGTAGTGGGCTTCGATTTCTGATTTATGAATTATGATTTATGAATTAATTACAAGTGTAACTTAAAGCTAGGCTACAATCAGAAGTCAGCAATCAAAAATCATAATTCAGAAATGGTTACAAGTAAGGATTTGAAGGACCGGACGAAGGAGTTTTCGATAGATATATTAAAATTGGTTAGTTCTTTGACTCATAATTCGACTGCCCAAATTTTGGGTAGGCAGATATTAAGATCAGGTACTTCGGTTGGTGCAAATTATAGGGCTGCTTGTAGGGCAAAATCGAATAAAGATTTTATAAACAAGTTGGCCATTGTAATTGAAGAAGCTGATGAAACGCAATTTTGGCTTGAATTACTTGTCTCGTCAGAATTAATAGAAAGGGATAAAGCAGCAATACTTTGGAAAGAAGCGGACGAATTAATAAGAATATTGACCGCATCTTCTAAAACAACGAAATCAAAAATTCAGAAATCATAATTCATAAATCAAAAATAACAATATGTATCCTAAAGAATTAGTTGCCCCGATGAAAGCCGACCTAACGCAAGTTGGTTTTGAAGATTTGTTGACTGCAGCAGATGTAGATATAGCTTTAACCCAAACACCCGGAACGGTGTTTTTGGTGTTCAATTCGGTTTGTGGTTGCGCGGCCGGCGCTGCCCGCCCTGCCCTTAAAGCAGTGGTTAAAGATGCTACCAAACTACCCAATAAGCTCGTAACTGTGTTTGCCGGTGTAGATAAAGAAGCCGTAGACAAAGCCCGCGAATATACCCTGCCTTACCCTCCCTCATCGCCCAGCATGGCACTTTTTAAAGATGGCAAACTGGTTCACTTTGTCGAGCGCCATCAAATAGAAGGCAACAATGCTGAGACAATCAGCAACCACCTGAAGAAGGTGTTTGAGCATTTTTGCTAAAACTTGCCTTGAGTAATTAAAATCATATAATTTGATTTTCCAGTAATTTAAACTAGGGTTTTAATATATTTTGAAAACTTGGTTTAATATTGTGTTGTTCTTGCTTAACGTACCCACAACACAATACTATGGCTTTCGGATTCCCTCCTAAATACAAGGAAAAATTGCCTCTGAAAGACCTAACCGCCGGGCAGTTTTTGGCGTTGGCAGTTGAAGCCGCTAATAAACTTAATTGGAAGACAAATGCTATAAGTGAAAACACCTTTAGGGCGTATACAAACTATTCTCTTGTTTCATGGGGCGAAAAAATTGAAGTGATAATTCAGGACGATGCCGCCTGGTTTCAAAGCTCGTGCACTGGCAGTCAGTTGCTGGATTATGGCAAGAACGAGAAAAATATTAAAAGCTTAATAGCAGCCATTGGCGATTTATATTACTCTTGCTCGCCAGAACAACTCACTGCGAAATATGAAGAATTAAAGTCTGCAACGCCGGCCGGGACACTTTTAAAAGGCCCCAAGTTTAAGAATGCACTGGGCATATTCATCCCGACCGATGGTTATTTTATCACACCGATTTTAATCAATCTTAATATTGCCATTTTTATTCTGATGGTGATTTGCGGGGTAAATTTCATGCTCCCCAGTACCGAAAGCCTGATTAAATGGGGCGCAAATTTTCGGCCGTATACACTTGAAGGCCAATGGTGGCGCTTAATTACGAACTGCTTTTTACACATCGGCATATTTCATTTACTTATGAATATGTATGCCTTGTTTTATATAGGCGCTATGTTGGAACAGCATTTGGGCCGAGCCAGGTTTTTATCTGCCTACTTACTAACTGGAATTACCGCCAGTATGACTAGTGTTTATTGGCACGAGCTTACTGTAAGTGCGGGTGCTAGTGGCGCTATTTTTGGTATGTACGGCGTGTTTCTCGCGATGCTGACAACCAACCTCATTGAATCGACAGAGCGAAATGCAATGCTAAAAAGCATCTTGATTTTTGTTGGATATAATCTGGTATATGGTATGCGTGGAGGCATAGATAACGCAGCGCACATTGGCGGTTTAGTAGGTGGAATTTTTATAGGCTATGTTTTTGTGCCCGGGCTGAGAAAACCGGACCTTGTAAATTTGAAGTGGACGACGATTGTATTGTCCGCAATGGTGATTTTTGCCACCTGCATCATTGTCAATTTGGCGAAGCCGGTCTCAAATGATGTTGGTATCTATTCCACGAAAATACAGCAGTTTGTACCATTGGAAGCCAAGGCAATTAATGCGATAGCAAATTCGGGAACTATTAGCAACGAAAAGTGGGCATATGAAATAAAAAATAACGGTATCCCCAATTGGGATGCTATTATTACTTTAGTTACAGATCTTGATACCCTGAAGCTACCAGAGGCCCTACATCATAGAAACAAAATGCTTATAGAATATTGTAATTTTCGAATAAAGGCCTACGAATTTACGTACCAGGATGCTGTTGAAAATACTTCTCGGTATCATGATAGTATTGTTTTCTACAACCATCAAATAACCAGTTTGATGAATTTTCTTAAAGAATCTGAGAAATGATCGTCACGGATTGTAAAAACTGACAATCAGAGTTGGTCAAAAGGGTTTAATTGCCGTTAATGCGTCATTAAGCCTGCCGAAATTATCCCCATGTTTTTATATTTGCGCCCGATAAAATAAAGCCATGTCAAAGTTCCATAAGCTAAAGGTTAGTGAGGTTAAAAATGAAATTGCTGAGGCTGTTTCGGTGTCATTCCAGGTTCCTGCCGAGTTAAAAGACGTATTTAAATATAAACCCGGCCAGTTTACTACGCTTAAATTGACTATTAACGGCGAACACGTTAACCGCAGCTACTCGTTTTGCAGCACCCCATTTGGCAACGAGCCTCTAACCATTGCGGTAAAGCGGGTTGAAGGAGGGAAGGGTTCAAATTTTATTAACGACAACTTTAAACCGGGCGTTGAGGTTGAACTAATGGAGCCATCAGGCAATTTCCACTCGCCCATCGACCCTGCCAATGCCAAGCAATATGTGCTGTTTGGAGGCGGCTCTGGCATTACCCCTGTTATCGCCATTTTAAAGTCGGTTTTAATTGCTGAGCCAAAAAGTAACGTCATTCTGTTTTACGGCAACCGTAACCAAAGCAGCATTATTTTTAAGGATAAACTGGATGCCCTTAAAGCTCAATATGCCGACCGTCTGAAGATTGTTCACATTTTAGATGTTGCAGAAGCTGGTTGGAGCGGTTATTCAGGCTTTATTGTTAAAGATATGGCCTTGAAGCTTTTAAGAGAAAATACCAACCTCAATTTTCAGCATTCCGAATTCTTCATTTGCGGCCCAACGCCCATGATGAAACAGGTTGAAGAAGCCCTTGGCGCTTTGCAAATTCCTAAGGAAAGAATCCATATCGAATACTTTAGCGCCCGCGCCGATGAGGACAAACAAGCCGCCGATGTAGGCACCGCAACCCAAACTGCCGAGCCCTTTACAGGCAAAACCCGGGTGAAGATTATATACGACGGTAACACCCGCGAATTTGAGGTAAAAGGCAAAGAAACCATCCTCGAAGCCGCCCTTGATGCCGGTTACGACCCTCCATATTCATGTATGGTGGCGGCCTGCTGCACTTGCCGGGCTAAGCTGATTTCGGGAAAGGTTGAAATGGATGACCGCGAAAGCTTAACCGATGCCGAAATATCCAAAGGCTACGTATTGACCTGCCAGTCGCACCCAAAAAGTCACGGTATTGTTTTGAATTATGACCTTTAATCCGGTAACTTTGAATATTCAAAGGCTTGGCCACAAAGCCTGGTAATCCAAAACCCACACATATGCCAAACAGATTAATCAAATCCACCGACAAGAAAATCTTCGGAGTCTGCGGTGGCCTGGGCAATTATTTCGATATCGACCCAACGGTAGTTCGCATTGCATTTCTGCTGGCCTTTCTATTTTTCGGCTCCGGTTTGCTGCTTTATTTGGTTTTGGCTATAGCCATGCCATCTGAGTAAATTCACTGATAACCATCGTATTACTTCTATTCACCCGATTTATATCGCGTTCTATTTGCTCATAATTTATATTATGTAAACTAGAACAGTAAAGTAAAAGGGCCCAGTGCGAGCCCTTCAACCTTCTATTATTTATTACTATCCATAAATGCGTTAATCTGGGTCAGGGTTCTTGTAACCTGGGCTTCATTAGGGTCAATCTCCTTCGCCTTCTCCAGGTATGGTTTCGCTTGAACATAAAGCGCTTTTATCTTCCCTTTCATTTCATCATACTTTTTAATATCGGCCGACGTGTTGCCAAGTTTGTTCATTTCGATATTTACCTCTTTAGCCTTGTTTACATAAATGGCCGCCAGGTTAATGTACGAATTGATACTTTTAGGATTTACCTCAATGGCCTTATTGTAGTAATAAATCACCGAGTCCTCTTTTCCTAACTTATCATAAGCCAGTGCCTTAATAAACAGTGCACCATCATTCTTGCCATCCACTTCCAACAGGGCATTTACAAAAACCAGGGCATCTATATACTTACCAGCGCTAAGGAAAAAGTTAATCTTTTCAACCAACAAATTGGCGTCTTTCGGGTATTTACCCAAGCCCTTATCAACCACTTTAGCAGCCTCTATGGTATCTCCCGACTTCTTAAGTGCTACGGCATACTTTTGAAATGCCAAGGCACTTGAATCTGCTGTCAACCAATCCTTATATACCTTCATGGCGCCTTCCTTATCCCCGGCATTTTCAGCCGAAATCGCTGCGTTCTTCAAAGCAGCGCCCAAATCTATGGTCGGTGTTTTCCCCTTGGCCAGTATTACGCCATTAATGTCTTTAATAGCATAAAAATACTGATAAGCCTGAGCGTAGTTCCTTTTTTGATACTGCTCCACTCCCTCGTTAAACATTAAAGTGCCTAAAATCAATAGGTTGCTATTTACCTCTTCCCATTCTTTAAACTTCGGGTCAGCCAAATCAAGCAATTTTTTGAATGCTTTTACCGCTTCAAAAGGGGCATTTCCGTATTTTTTCTTCAAAACCGTGTCCTGAAACACAGTTCTATAGAACTTACCGCGATAAAACCATGTTTTTGATTTATTCATGGTCGATTCGTTGGCAATAGCCTCATCGGTGCACTTAATAGCCCTCTCAAGGTCATCGGGGCCTCCGCCCTCTGTATAGGTACTCATGGCATTCCATACGCAAATATTATTTCCCTCTTGCGCATATGTAATCGACATGGCCGTTAACAATATGGCGGCTAATGCTATCTTCTTCATTGTTTGGTTTTTATGGTTTTAGTAGGTTGTTATGTATGATTATGTTATTCCGCCGGCTCACCCGAGTCATCGGCTGCTCCAAGTTCTCCATCTTCTTCGGCATTATAAGTCAGTTTACCATTTTCAATTTTGGCAATAGCTGCAATAGTGTCCTTCGAATCAAGCTTAATAATGCGTACCCCTTGCGTTGCCCGGCCCATAACACGTAATGTATCAACCCCAATCCTGATAGCAATACCCGATTTGTTGATAATCATAACATGGTCATTATCAGTTACATTGAGGATGGCTATTAACGAACCGGTTTTATCGGTTACACTAATGGTTTTAACCCCTTTTCCGCCGCGGTTGGTAATACGGTAGTCCTCAATATCGCTCCGTTTTCCATATCCCTTAGCCGATAAAACCATGATGGTTTCTGCCTTGTTTTCCGGGTTAACGGTAATCATACCTATAATCTCATCGTTCTCATCCTCCAGGGTTACTCCACGAACCCCCGCAGCATTTCTGCCCACTGGCCTAACAGTACTGTCATGGAACCTGATGGCCTTGCCTGCCTTAGTAGCTATCACTATTTCGCTCGAGCCCGAGGTAAGCGATACCTGCACCAGCTCATCTCCCTCTCTAATGTCAATTGCATTAACTCCACCCGTTCTAACATTCGAGTAAGCCCTTAAAGTAGTTTTTTTAATGGTACCCTTCTTGGTGCAGAAAATCACGAAGTTATTATCCAGATAAGCATCTTCAACCAGGTTCTTAACTGGTATGTAAGCCATAATCTTGTCCTCTTTCGGTATGCTGATAAGGTTTTGAATTGCCCTCCCTTTTCCGGTCTTTTCGCCTTCAGGTATGTTATAAACCTTTAGCCAGAAACATCTTCCCAGTTCGGTAAAGAACAAAATGTAGTTATGGTTGGTGGCCATAAACATGTGTTCAATAAAATCTTCATCGCGTGTGGCACCACCTTTGCTACCGCGTCCTCCCCTATTCTGTGTCTTATAATCTGCTGATGGTGTCCGCTTTATATAGCCTAAGTGAGAAATCGTTACAACCACCTCATCATCAGCTATCAGGTCTTCCATATTAAAGTCGCCGGCGGCATATTCAATATTGGTCCTGCGCTCATCGCCATATTTTTCCCTTACTTCGGCCAACTCATCTTTAATGATTTGCATGCGCAAAGGCTCTTCAGCCAATACGCGCTTTAACCATTCTATGGTTTTCATCAATTCGGTATATTCTTCGCGTATTTTATCTCTTTCAAGCCCTGTTAAACGCTGTAAACGCATTTCAAGAATAGCTTTTGCCTGAATTTCAGACAAAGCAAACTGGCTGATTAAGCCCGCTTTAGCTACATCCGCATCTTCCGAACCGCGTATTAACTTAATAACCTCGTCCAAATGGTCGATGGCAATTAATAAGCCCTCTAATATATGCGCGCGTTCTTCGGCCTTCTTTAACTCCCATTTGGTTCTGCGGATAACAACTTCATGCCTAAATTCCACAAAGCACTTAATCATATCCTTCAGGTTCAAAATATGCGGACGGCCTTTTACAAGCGCCACATTATTTACCCCGAAGCTGGTTTGCAAGCTGGTTAGCGCAAATAGTTGATTAAGAACCACGTTTGATATGGCATCCCGCTTCAATTCTATTACTACCCTAATACCATTTCTATCCGACTCATCGCGTACTTCGCTAATGCCTTCAATCTTCTTTTCGTCACCTAATTCGGCAATCTTCTTTACTAATTCGCTTTTTACAACCTGGTAAGGCACTTCCGAAATAATAATCTGCTCACGGCCGTTTTCAAGGGTTTCAATTTCAGCTTTACCACGTAAAACCACCTTGCCACGGCCGGTCATAAACGCCTGGCGTACCCCGTCGTAACCGTAAATCGTTCCTCCTGTAGGGAAATCCGGAGCCTTAACAACCGTCATTAACTCCTCTATAGTAACATCATGGTTATCAACATACTTAGATATACCATCGCATATCTCGGTAAGGTTATGCGGCAACATGTTTGTTGCCATACCCACCGCAATACCCGAAGCACCATTAATCAACAAATTCGGAATCCTTGAAGGTAATACCGTTGGCTCTTCCAAACTATCGTCAAAGTTCAGGCCCATGTCAACGGTGTCCTTCTCAATGTCGGCCAGTATATCTTCAGTTATCTTTCTTAACCTGGCTTCGGTATAACGCATTGCCGCAGGCGGGTCATTATCAATACTTCCGTAGTTACCTTGTCCGTCAACCAAGGGGTAGCGCAAACTCCAATCCTGCGCCATACGCACCATGGCATCGTAAACCGAGCTATCACCATGCGGGTGGTACTTACCTAATACCTCACCCACAATACGGGCACTCTTTTTATAAGGCTTGCCGGGGCTTAATCCCAGTTCGTTCATGGCGTAAAGCACACGGCGGTGAACCGGCTTCAGTCCATCCCGCGCATCGGGTATAGCGCGCGATACAATAACCGACATTGAATAATCAATGTAGGCCGTCTTCATTTCCTCTTCTATGTTAATAGGAATAATACGGGGCAAATTGCGCAGGTTCTGATCCTGGCCCTTATTTGGGTCTTGTGGTTCTACCGGGTCATTCGGTGTTAAATCGTCAGCCATACTTCGGTTTACAGTTTATTGTTTTCGGTTTCTTGGGGTCTCGTAATTTAACAAATTCACCAGAGCAAAAAACCTAAAACTTGTTTATCTCAAATTTAAGCGCCCAAATATAGTGTTTCGACACCCCCCCGACAAAGTATATGGGCGTTAAATTTTCCACATTTAACGAAGAATTTGCTAAAAACTTTAATTCAGCCGTCCAAAAGCGGTGGGCTCCTGTTATCGTATTGGGAGGCGTGGTAGAAGACCGTCCTGCCCCCGAAGGCTTGATCGAGGGTGCGGATGTTTGTACGTTGTCCTAAAAGCCTCCAATTTTCCAGATTACCGGAAGTTTTTCGGAAGTTTTTTGGATTTGCATTTAACTTGAAACTCGAAACAAGAAACTTGAAACTATTCCCAATTTCCAGATTACCGGAAGTTTTCGGAAGTTTTTGTATTTTTTTGTAATATGTTTTGCAGCATTTTTTTCACAACCCGTACAGCCCTCTTCCCTTTTCAATCTATTTTAAACGCTACAAACTTTTTTGCCTTTCAACTCGAAATTCAAAACTATTTCATTTGCTGCAACCTTTTGTAACCCTTTGTAACCTTTTTGCGCTCTGCCAATCAAATGCGCAGTTTTGCATTAAGCCCACCTTTCCTATCACCAATATTCGTCATTGTTATAGCCAGGGTTATCAAACCGGGTAAATCAATCCAAACACAAAGATAAACCACCCAATCCAAATCCGATGGGGGTGTCGAAAACTATTGGCCTTATGCACACCACATTTAACACTATCATATAACCTCCTCCTTTTTTTAAGTAGGAGTGGCACACAGTGACGAGGTGGTTGGCTGCTAGTATTTGCAATTTGAAGGCTTACCCTCTCAATCCAAAGCCCCACGCTTTCTATTTTGATTATGACCTTCTAAAATCATGGTATATCCTACCTGTCAATCTTTAAGTTTTGCTTATGGTTACAAAACGCTATATTTGTTGATATCGCCTAAAATGAATAGAAAGAACTGGGGGTCCTTGATTGTATTTGTTTTGGTCTTTACTTCTATAAACTCCTGTAAGAAGGATAGTCAAGAAATTACAAACATTGGAACCATTGTAGTCTCAAACCATAAGCTTCCATCACAAGCGGATAGTTGTACCAGCACCCCTGATTGCATTGCTGTTGGTAGATATGGTGTTATGGCATCATACCATTCCCGAAATGGCCCCAATCAAATTTACGATACCATCTATGGTTATACAACCATCACCATAACCGAATTTAGCGCTGGTGTCATTCAGTTTAAAGATGATTCTATAACTCATCTAAAATTTACAGCCTTTTATGATAGTTCAACATTATATGGTGCCGGTACAACCTTATTTTCGGCTGGAGGCAGTTATGGTGTTACCATTATTATATACCCAAATGATTCCGTGAATATAGATTATTACACCGGTAGTGGGCAATATGGCTCAGCCAACGATTGGGTTGGGCACAAGATTCAATAATGCGATAACACTACTGTATCTTCAAAGTCTTAATAAACCTCTTGGTAAAATCCTGGTAGGTCTTTTGGTCTTCGGGGTAAACAAACAAGCGCAACTCAGTATAATCATCCGGTACTATCGACTCGTAGGTATATTTAATGTAGCTAAACTGCACAAACACTGTGGTGCCCGGCTTTGCGCCCGGGGTTAAAAACAAAACAACATAAGTGGTTTGCTGTGGGGCAATATCGTTGGCGTAATATATCTGGCCCTCTTTACCCTCAGCAGTGGTAAATGTTTCAGGCCCCGAAGTAAAGTATTTGGCATTAGCGCTTAACTCATCAGCGCTGATTGCTTTACCGGCTTCTTTGTAGTAAGCCGCAAGGTGCGTTTTGGCCTGGTTAAAAACCTGGTTCTTCTTATCCTCTGCCGATTTTTTAATAGTCGTCATGGTAATCGTCAGGCTATTGGCAATTTCCTTTTCCGGCATCGGGAAGGTAGCCTTCAATGGCTCCTCATTAAGTTTCGGTATCTTTAAATCGTTATTGGTTTGACTTCCCTTTTCATTCCATTCAGGGTTAATAATCAAGGTAAGGTTCTCATTTTTCAAAATACTCAATGCACTATCGCTGGGGGTATTGTAAACCGGAATGAACATATCGGGCAAGGCCTCAATCTTATCTCCCAGGCTCTTTTTAGGCTTTTTAGTTTGTGTACTATCCTGTGCATTAACCAATGCTGTGCCCGAAAGCAATAAGCTTATAACCAGAAAAACAATTTTCATAACGGCTGTTTTAAATTTTAAGTTCCACTTAAACGGACGATGTACAAGTATAGTATATAGCTTGATAGCTTTCAAAGCCGGCCGTTTAAATTTTTAGTTAAATGCTTTTACCGATGCATAAAATGTGTTAGGTTAATTGCTTTAGTTGGCACAAAAAAACGGCGCTCCTGGTAGGAGCGCCGCATCAAAACCATACATGTGTAATTATTTCAAACTAACCCATTTAAACCAGGTTAACGTAGGCGGACCATCAACACCCGCGTCAGTCATAATTTTTTGCAGCTCGGACGATGCTACCCGGGCTTTAGCTTTAGTCATATCTGTAACAGCAAAAAGTAGGGTAACAGTATTGGCTTCGTCAACACTACGTGCAAGCAATCTTTCTACCAACCCATTGGCCGCGCGCACCGAATCGCCTTCTGCATCAAACGCCTTTTTCCAGGTATCAAAATCTTTAACGTGGTTGGTAACCATTAAACGCTCCTGCTGCGGGATAGTTGAGGTATCATCAAAACTTACGTTCCAAAAAGAGATGGCCGGAGTATCAGTAACACCCGATTTTGCCATAGCATCTTTCAAACCCTGTGAGTTTGAAAAATCTTTTGCTTTTTGAAGATCAGAAGCCTGGGCGAATACCAAAACAAATTTATCGTTATCCAAACCCTGTCCCACTGCTGGCTGGGTAAGGCCTGCCGCCTTTACTATAGAATCGCTGCTTTTAAAAGCTGGTAGCCATTTGCCGAAACCAGCAACGTGATGCTGCACCAGCATGGCCTGGTAGGGTGGTAACGATACTACTGTTTTTTTGGCGGCAACTTCAGCAGTTGATTTAGGTTGGTTATTACAAGCCGTAAATGTAACCGCAAGCGCGGCAATCAATAGGATTGAAATCTGTTTCATGGTTAGGGTGGTTTGGTTAGCAAATAAGATTATCGCAACCGAAAATTAACAAATTATTCTAAAATCAATATCCACTTCTCTCGCAAGATTGCATCGCTCTTGTCGTGATACCCCCCCTTTATTCGCGGTAATCCAGTTCCCCGCGCAGAAATTTTACATGCTCATTTATCATTCCAACCACCTCATTTTTCAAGGCCTCAGCATCCTGGATCACAACCGGCTCACCAATACAAACTCCAACTTGTGTTTCCCATTTGCCAAAGCATTCAAAAAAATGGCGGATAAAAGTGTCATCGCCCACCCATGCATCGCTCTTAAGGTGATATTCAATCGCCACTGGCAAAATGGGTATATTATTTTCGGCGGCAATGACAAAAGTAGCGTTGCGCACCTCAAGCATTTGCTCCGCTGTGTGCGAGGTCCCCTCCGGAAATATCATTACGTTATAACCCGCCTTTATTTGTTCAACCATTTTATCGCGGGTTGCGCGTCGGCTGTCTTTATCAGCCCTGTTAACCCAAATTACACCAACCAGCTTTGCCCCGAAACCAACAATCGGCCAGCCACTTACCTGCGATTTGGCTACAGTAACGGCATCAATATCCCTTAAAATAGCCATAGGGTCAAAGTACGAACGATGGTTAGCCACAATAAAGCCGGTAAAGTCCTTACCGGGCAAATTGCCAAAATACCTAACACGCACATTCAGCACCACCAGCATAATGCATATAAACCGCGCCCGAAGCCTAAATCCTCTTTCTGTTGAATAACCAAGTACAATACCGGTAAGCAAAAAATACGTTATCATCAATACGCTTACCAGCGCAAAACCAATAAACCGTATAAATCCTAGGATAAAGCGCATACTTTAACTGAGATTTTCGACTGTGGATGAAGGCAATTTCTTCACATCCAGCAAAATCAGGCAATCCAAAGCATCCGAAAAATCGGGATCAACATTAAACCCTAAAAACTTCGAGTTCTGCTTAATGTATTGCTTCAACAAAACAGGTATTTTATGATGCCCTGGTTCAATGTCTTCAATAAATTTATCTAGGTCGCTAAACAAACCATCAAATTGCTGTAGCAGCACTTTCTTCTTTTTAAAACCCAATGTTTCTTTAAACGGATGCCGTGCAGTTACATGCTCAGCCAGCTTTTTATCCAAAAAGTGCTCCTTCAAAAACGCCACAATTATTTGCCGCGACAGTGGTGAATAACTGGCACTAACACTTACCGGCCCCATTAAATACCTATACTGCTCATGCTGTTTCAAAAACGCATAAATGGCCTTCCACAATAAAAACAACGGAAACGCATCCTTCTGGTACTCCTTAATTACAAACGACCGCCCAAGGTCTAACGACTGCCTGAAAATATCATCAAACTCCTTTTCGAACTTAAACAGTGTATGCAGGTAAAACCCGGTGCGCCCGTAAGTATTCATAATCTCGTCGCCACAACCAACACGGTAACCACCGGCTATTTTCTCGGCCTTGCTATCCCAAATAAATATTTGCCGGTAATACAGGTCATACTCATCAATATCAACGCTTTTGCCGCTGCCTTCGCCCTCTTGTCTGTAAGTAATTTCGCGTAGCACCCCAATCTCCTGCATAATATGGGGTATAGTTAAAGTGGGGCAAATAAACACCTGTATCGAGCCCTTTTGTGCAATTAGAAAATCCTTTTTAATAAGCTCTATTTCCTTCTTCAGTTCTTCAACCGGCACCTGCTCCCCTACCGCCTTACCCTTTTTTGCGGGTGGGGTATTGTAAAACTTCTCCACGTTTGCCGAGCTACCCAAGGCATGTGTTTTGGTAAACAAAAACCGCCTGAACTGCTTGGGCTGCTCAAACTTTTTCAGGTCTTCAGCCAATATTGGTTTGCCAATGCGTATATTAAGTGTAGCCTGGTTTTCCTGCTGAAAAACACTGAGTGCATTTTTAAAAACATTTTGCGCGCTATCGTTATCCAACTGGTCCTCGGCCCGGGCGCACATCGGTATTACCGGCACCCCCGCCTGGTAAATGGCTTTAATAATTTTCTTATCCCACCCTATCGTTTCGAAATTGTATGGGGTTATGCGCCGCGAGGGAAATATAAATACCGGTATTCCTTTTTTAATGCAATCCTGCATGTAACTTATAATACCCTCCCTGCTTTCGCTCCACCTATCTAACAGCGATTTTTTGATGCAAACAATCCGCTGGTCATCCAGCAACTCATCTGCCTTTCGGTTAGTAGTTATCAACCGGAAATCATCCACATATTTTCGCACAGTAGAAACAATAACTGCATCTTCATATTTAAAGCTAAAGCGGTTACAAACAACTATGTAGGGCCCCTCCATTTGTAAATAACTTGTTTCCTTGTTCTGCACATGAACAAGCACATCTTTTTTACCAATTGGCAAGTGGAATGATGACGTTGGGGCGAGCGTATCTGGAGCCATGTAGTTTTGGGTTGAACGAATGTAGGCTAACTGCGCTCTATGGTACTAACAGCGTGTGGACAAGGATTTGCCACTATATATAATGTTAACTCTCTGTTCAGAATTTCTTAACAACGATTGTCAAAACTCCGTACCCCGCCTCGCTAAAAAACCTATATTCATTTTCAACCTAGTCCCCCATCATCCTATGACAGAGACACACGCCAGGGCAAGAATTCATAAATCAAAAATCATAATTCAGCCATCACAAGGGTATATTCCCGTGCTTCTTACTCGGCAACTTAACCGCCTTATTCTCCGCCATCTTAAATGCACGGATTAGCTTCTGGCGGGTCAGTGCCGGTTCAATCACCTCATCTACAAAACCACGCGCAGCGGCTTTGTAGGGATGGGCAAAGTTTTCGGCGTAGTTATCTACTACCTCCTTTAGCTTGGCAGCGGGGTCTGGTGCGGCATTTATTTCGCGCTTAAATATAATTTCGGCAGCGCCCTTCGCTCCTACAACCGCAATTTCGGCATTGGGCCAGGCGTAGTTCATGTCAGCACCAATGTGTTTGCTATTCATTACATCGTAAGCACCGCCATAGGCTTTGCGCACTATCACGGTAATTTTAGGCACGGTGGCTTCACTAAAGGCGTAGAGCAATTTAGCACCGTTGGTAATAATGGCATGCCACTCCTGGTCGGTGCCGGGCAAAAAGCCGGGTACGTCAACAAGGGTAAGCAGCGGTATATTAAAGCAATCGCAAAAGCGCACAAAGCGCGCGCCCTTTTTGCTGCTGTTAATATCCAACACACCGGCAAGCACTGCTGGCTGGTTAGCCACAATACCAATACTGCGGCCTGCAATGCGGGCAAAACCAACCACAATATTTTCGGCATAGTCCTTATGCACTTCAAAAAACGATTCACCATCCACTAACTCAGTAATAATCTCGCGTATATCGTACGGCTGGTTGGGGTTAGCCGGTATAATCGTATTTAGTTTTTCGCGCAGTTCATTACCTTCGGTATAATCATATACAGGCGCCTGCTCATCGCAGTTTTGCGGCACATAGCTCAATAATTTTTTAATAGAGGCAATACACTCCACCTCGTTAGGGTAAGTAAAATGCGTAACACCCGATTTGGTAGCATGCGCCTGCGCACCGCCCAACTCTTCGCTCGTAACATCTTCATGTGTAACTGTTTTCACCACGTTGGGCCCGGTTACAAACATGTAACTGGTATGCTCCACCATCATTATAAAATCAGTAATGGCAGGCGAGTAAACCGCCCCTCCCGCACAAGGCCCCAGGATGGCAGATATTTGCGGCACAACTCCGCTGGCAATAGTATTGCGGTAAAAAATATCAGCGTAACCACCTAAAGATACCACGCCTTCCTGTATCCGTGCACCACCACTGTCATTCAAACCTATCACCGGTGCACCATTCTTCATAGCCAGGTCCATAATCTTACAAATCTTCTCAGCATGCGTTTCAGAAAGCGAACCGCCAAAAACTGTAAAGTCCTGCGAGAAAACGTAGACAATTCTTCCGTTAATAGTTCCGTATCCGGTTACAACACCATCCCCCGGGTATATCTCTTTATCAATACCAAAATCGCGGCCACGGTGCTCAACATACATGCCTATCTCCTCAAAGCTGCCAGCGTCCATCAGCAAATCCAGTCGCTCGCGCGCGGTTAATTTTCCTTTTTTGTGCTGGTCGTCAATACGCTTTTGCCCACCGCCTAAAATGGCCTGTGCTTTTTTATGGTTTAATCTTTCTATGTGCTTTTCCATCGTTATATTTTTGCCTCCGATACGCTTAAATTGCTGAATGCTGATTTATGATTTATGAATAAATACAAATGTCATCCTGCTTGTATTAAATCAACACTCAGAAATCATAATTCAGCAATGTGTCCATTTCTCTTTAAACTCCACTCCATACTCCCTCAACTCCGCTAAAATAGGATTATAAATCTCAGGATATTTTGGCATTAGTACCCCCCTCCTGCTTACCTCGCCATTCAAAATCATTTTCGTTACCATGGCCACCGGCAAACCTACTGTAGTTGCCATAGCCGTGTGCTCAGCATCTTTCCCAATATAAACTAATGAAGATTGTAACTGCTTTTTTTCTCCCGCATCTTCAAAAGTAATTTGATGCACCATTACAATCATGTCCTTATCGTCGGGTTTCATTACCCATTTATCTTCAAGCAAAGCCTGTAATAATTTGGCATTGGTGGCCGATGGAAGCGAAATAGGCCGCTCGTCATTTAAGGTATTAGCCACTAAAAGCTGAATGGGCGGGCTTGTTGTATACCAATTGCCATCCGTCTTCTTT
>Ga0206832_10093_pt2 | contig 19551 bp, 9 predicted proteins | sample Alteio_BWOrgCont_74_FD_152896 | JGI IMG/M metagenome (GOLD analysis project Ga0206832, IMG submission 152896) | Enriched cells from forest soil in Barre Woods Harvard Forest LTER site, Petersham, Massachusetts, United States -... | ecosystem: Environmental > Terrestrial > Soil > Temperate forest >... | reverse complement strand
CCGCTTGATAATTCTGCGAAAAATAATTGTTCGTGCCGACGCCGTCGGAAGTGATCGAAGCATTCACAATCACATTGTTGAAATCGAAATTATGCGACGTGAACGTGTTCGTGCCGACCGCGCCTGTGGTAAGGCCGGTGAAACCCATACCGAAGTTGCAGGCGAATTTTGGTCATTCACCCGGTGGCTTGCGAAGCCGGGACGGGCGATTGTGGATTCCAACGCGTTCCGGACTGGCTGTGATTGATCCCAAGCTACAGCAAAAAAATATAGGGCCGTTGCCAGTCTTGTTGCAGAAGGTGATTGTAGATGACCAAACGATTGCCCGATACGAGAGCGTCGCGGAATTGGCGAGTGATGGCAAGGCGGTCAGGCTGCAACATTCCGGCGACAAGCTACATTTGCCGCCGGATTATCTGCGATTGGAAATTGATTTCACTGCCTTGAGTTTCGTCGGTTTGGAAAATATTCAATTTCGTTATCGGTTATCAGGCTTTGATAGAGACTGGCAGGAGACGGCGACTCTGCGCGACGCAGTCTATTCACGCTTGCCCGCAGGCGATTACACCTTTGAAGTGAAAGCCTGCAACAGCGAAGGAATTTGGAATGAAACGGAAACGACGCTTGCCTTCACCGTGCTGCCATATTTTTGGCAAACATGGTGGTTTAGAATTTTGTCGGGATTTCTGTTGCTGGTGACCGTGATTGCCAGCGTGAGTTACTTTGAAAACAAGCGAACCCAACGCCAACTCGCGCGGCTCGAACAGGAACGCGCCATCGAACAGGAACGCACCCGTATCGCCAAAGACATCCACGACGATCTCGGCGCGAATTTGACTGAAATCACACTGTTGAGCGAGCTGGCGCAAAGCCCCGACGCGCCTGCTGATGAAATCCGGACGGATATTCACCGCATCGCCGCCAAGGCGCGCAATCTGACAAATTCGTTGGACGAAATCGTTTGGGCGGTGAACCCGCGCAACGACACGCTCGACAGTTTTGTGACTTACATGTGCCTCTATGCCGAAGATTTTTTGAAGACGGCGAAAATTCGCTGCCGTCTAAAAGTGCCGGAAAAAATTCCCGATCGCACGCTCGCTACGAACGTGCGTCACAATTTATTTCTTGTCGTCAAGGAGGCGTTGAACAACATCGTCAAGCACGCTTCGGCAAATGAAGTCAACATCGCCATTTCACTCGTGGAAAATGGATTTGAACTGGTCATCAAGGACAACGGTCGCGGTTTTGATTCGCCCGGCGCGGACAAATCAATCGGCAGAAACGGTTTGTTGAACATGCGCCAGCGGACGGAAGAGATTAGTGGTAGATTTAGTCTAGAAAGCGTGCTTGGCGAAGGCACAACAATCACGCTGGCCGTGAATTTTCCGAATGAATAAAATTTGCATTGAGCTTGAATGTTTCCTGTCACTCATTTGCAGGACTGTTAAAATATCTGCCATTTTCAAATAATGAAACCTGAACAGAAAAAGGTTGAACGAAAAAGTTCAGATCAAATGCCTATTACTATTTGTATCGTGGAAGATGACGCCGGATTTCGGAACGGATTGCTCCGGCTGCTTGCCCGCACGCCAGATTTCCATTGTCTGGACAGTTACCCCAGCGCTGAAGCGGCGTTGCAGGCCATTCCTGAAATTACTCCCAACGTCGTGCTGATGGATTTGAACCTGCCCGGCATGAACGGGGTTGACTGCGTGCGTAAACTCAAATCACTTCTACCGCGGGTTCAAATTATCATGCTGACGGTTTATGAAGATCCGGACCAGATTTACAATGCGCTTTCTGCCGGTGCGACGGGTTATTTGCTCAAGCAAACTCCGCCTGCGGAATTATTGGACGCCATTCGCGACGTGCATAACGGCGGCGCGCCGATGAGCAGCCAGATTGCGCGCAAAGTCGTCCAGTCATTTCAAGGAATTCCCGCCAATAATGAAGCGGAAGGATTGTCTGCACGCGAGCGTGAAGTTTTGGATTATCTCGCCCAAGGTTTTTTGATCAAAGAAATCGGTGAGAAGCTAGGCATAGGATTCGACACCGTTCGCACTTACATTCGCCGCATCTACGAAAAGTTACACGTTCATTCACGCGCGCAGGCCGTAGCCAAATTTCTTCATGCTTCTTCGGCGCGTCAGAACACGGCCTGCGACCTCAAGCACTGAAAGCGTGCCTGCGAATCCAATCCATTCACTTATTTAACTTTCCGCGTCGCTCATTTAGCCGACTGCACAAAATTCTACCAACCAGATAAAAACTACTGTGGTGAAGGAATTGAACTACACAGGGTGGAAATATCGCATCAAAAAGAAAACTGACATAAAGATTAAAAACGCCGGGAGTGAATCTCAAGAGCGCCGCGCATTGGTTTCCAACGTGATATTAAATGTTATATCAAATGTTTTTGGCGTTTCTCCAGACGAAGTGACGGACTCTCCAGATGCTCGAAAAGCATTCGTGAATGCTCTAAATGACCTGCGAGGCAGAGAAGTCATGGCAATTATGCTCCGAGCCGTTGGCATGACTTATCGCGCCGCAGGCAGAGTGATGGGAGTATCCGGAAACCGGGCGCAATACAATGAGGCCAAAGGGTTACAAAAACTCCGGCGTCCCGACAAGATTGTTTTCATGCAAAAATATGTGTGCCGGAACACCAGCGACACGATTTTCCCTGCTTCAAAAAATCAGTCCGTCACTCGAAATGAAATGCAACGGGCTGTTCAATCCGCGTGCAAACGAATTGACGTCGGAAGAATAGTTGCTTGACGATGTTGTAACTCATTTAGCCGACTCAACAACATTCGGCAGATGGTTTAAATTTGGGGAAATCTCCTTATGAAAACCAAGCGCCCATCCATTTATTTTGTTATTGCGTTATCCTTTGTTATCTTCAAATCCAGCGCCTTTGCCAGCACGGACATCTGGACCGGCGGCGGAGGCAACGCAAATCTGTTTTGGTTGAGCACGGCTAATTGGAATCCGGTCGGAATTCCGCAATTAGGCGACACCCTGGTTTTTACCAACACCGTCAGCCTCAACAATTCCAACAATATTCCCAACGGAAATTTTAGCGGGATTACTTTCGCCACGCCGTCCGGTACTTTTGCTTTGAACGGTAACAGTATGACGCTAGCCAATATCGCCGATTTACAGGCCGCAACGCCCGAGACAATCAATCTTCCAATAACTGACAATGGTTCCGCAAATCTCAATCTGAACATAGTTGCGAATGGCGTATTGAATTTGAATAATATTATTTCTGGAACCGGCAATCTGACAAATAGCGGCGCTGGCAGAGTAAATTTAACTGGCAGCAATACGGTTACCGGGTCGCTTGTCATTAACGGTGGCGTCGTAACGGTGAGCCAAGAAACCAATCTTCCGGCTACGCCTATTATGTCAACCCCAGGTGATATTGTTATCAACGGCGGCACATTGCAGGCATTGGCCGGATTTACGATAAATTCCAACCGTGGAGTTGTCGTTGGCCCAGCTTCCGGCAGCGGACAAGGGACAATCAGCGTCAACACCGAATCATCAATTCCAAGCCAATATGCAACTCTTAATTACGGCGGCGTAATTACCAATAACGGTGGCGGCACCGGTGGATTGACAAAATTAGGATTTGGAAATTTGGTGCTGTTCGGTGCGAATGCCTACACCGGCACCACATCCAATCAAGTGGGCACATTGACGTTGGATTTCTCCAAACCCGGAGCGCCGGCCAATAGTATTATTAGTTCAAGTTCGCGACTGATTTTCGGCGGAGCAAATGCTGGTGCGGGCGTGACAAATTTTTCCCAGCTCATTGTGACGAACTCGGCTGCTGGAACTGTTTCACAAACGTTTAATGGCACTCATGTCACCATTGGTCCTGCCATTATTCGCGTGCTGAGCGGAAGCGGAACGGCGAATTTGAACTTGGGAGCATTGGATCATGATGCCGGCGGCGTTTTAGCGATTATTCCCCCCACATTGAAAGGTGGCTTGGGCAGTGTTTCGACCACGTCCACCAATCTCAATGGAATTATCGGCGGATGGGCGACTATTAGTGATGGCAATACCGTTTCGGGTGGTTGGACGACGAGCACGAATTGGGCTTGTGTGGACGGCAGTGGCAATATCACCAACTACAAAAATTTTACCGTTTATAGTTCTGGATATGTAAAAAATATAATGGCTACTACAAATAATATTCTTATCCCCAGCACCGCTACCGGCACTTTGACGAACGATGTAGATCAAACAAACGGAATATATGCCACATATGATGTCAATACCATCGCGATTGACCGCGCGGTTGGCGATTCTACAGCTTTGACTTTCCAAATCGGAGTAAGCAATATGCTTCGTCTCGGCACGTCGGGCGGCATTTTGAAGCGGAAATATGACACGTCCGCTATTGTTAATTTTGGCATCTCCGGCTCTTCGGGCGAGCTAACTGCAGGCGGCCCAAACATAGATACTCCCGGGGATATTGTCCTGACTTCTTACCAAACAGATAACGCAAATAATAATTTTTATTTCTATACTCCGATTGTGAACAACGGTGCTGGAGCCGTCACAGTGGTGAAATCCGGTTCGGGTTACGCCAGCTTGGCGGCAGCGAATTCTTACACGGGCGGCACTTACATTGAAGGTGGACGCCTTCGATTTGGTGCTAATGGTTGCTATGGATATGGCCCTGTTTATATCTTTCCGGGTGGATACACTTACGTAAATAGCACGACTGTGGTTACAAATGACTTCTTTCTGTCGGGCAGCGGCTCACAACAGGAAGCCGGCAACGGTGCAATACGCTATGGGCCAAATGCTGCATTTTTCACAGGAAATATCACTTTGATTGGCGATACGGAAATCGGCGGACAGAGTGGCGGCGGTATTTTGGGGCCTATTTCTGGACCATTCAAACTTATCTTGGGCGCAACATTAACCATCAACGGCGACACGATGTTGGCAAACACAAATAATTCTTGGAGCGGAGGCACGCTGATTACTGCTCGAACCAATGCCGGTGTTAACAGTCTTACATTGAGCAATAGTGAAGTTATCCCCAATGGCTTCGGTAAAGGAAACGTGACCATGCAGGGATTCAGCAGCGGCCTAATTTTTTGGGATATGCATGGATTTAACGAAACCATTAATGGCCTTTCGACTGTTAGCGCCAGTGGCACGATTACTCCTGCAAGTTGCATTATATCCAACGGCGTTGCTTCAACGACGTCCACTCTCACTTTGGGTGACAACGACCAATCCGGAACTTTTGCCGGCATTTTGAAAGCTGGTAACGGAACACTCACCTTGATAAAAATTGGCGCAGGCGTTGAAACATTGGCGGCTGCGAATACTTACACGGGCACAACCACCATCAGCAATGGTGTATTGCAATTGACTGGCAGCGGCGCCATTGCGAATTCAGCGAACGTCAATATCAACGGCGGCACATTTGATGTGTCTTCGTATGCCTCTTACGTAGTTCCCTCGACGCAGACAATCAATGTCACTGGCGGAACATTATTCATCAGCACGGCCAATAGCAGCACTACGCCAGTCAATTTCACTAATGGCACGCTGAAGGCAACAGCATTAAATGGCACTGCCAACCTGACGGTGCCGACGTTAAACATCGGCGGCTCGGCCAACGTGATTCAAATAATTAATGCGCCATTGATTAACTCTTATCCATCGGCATTCCCCGTCATCAAATACACGACACTCAACGGCATTCCGGCAGTGAGCGGCGTTGCTCCGACCTTCTCGGCGAGTCTGCCAACGACGGGTTTCCCGCCCTTTGGTGGATTTGTTTCCAACGACACAGCTACGGCGACGATTTATATAGTTTTGACCAACGGACCTGTGACTCCTTTGCTGACGTGGTTTGGTTTAAGCAGCGGTGCCTTGAACAGCACTTGGGATTTTGTGGCCAGTGACTGGACGAACAAGCCCGCTCATACGGCTGCCAGCTACACGGACGGTTCGCTAGTGGTCTTTGATGACGGCGGCCAGACCAATGTAGTAAACCTAAATGCACAAGATGTTTATCCGGCAGGCATCACCTTTAGCAACAACAGCCTCAACTATACCTTGACGGGCAATTTTGCTATCCGCACCAATTCCTTGACCAAGAAAGGCACTGCCAAATTGATTCTGGACAACAATGGTGGCGATACCTACAGCGGTGGCCTGACCATCGCTGGCGGAACGGTGCAAGTAGGCGTCAATGACAATGGCGGCAGCCTTGGAGGCGGATCTGTGGCCAATGCCGGGGCAATCATCTTCAACCGCGCGAACAGCAGTTTGGTGGTGTCCAACACCATCTCCGGTTCCGGTTCGTTGTCTAATTCGACAGCGACGACCCTGACATTAAATGGAGCCAATGCAATTAGCGGTTCGATAGGTATTATCACAGGTTCAACCTTGCGCGCTGGAAATAACTCCGCACTGGGTGCGACCAACACGATTCCAAACGGCGCGGCATTGGATGTAAATGGTAAAAATCTCGGTCAGGACTCAATCATAGTGCAAGGCGTCGGCGTTTTGAACGGTGACGGCTCGACGAATGGGGCGATTTATAATAGTGCCCCCGGGGCGGCTTCACCGGCGGTCGCACGAGTAACGCTGTTGGGAGACACGGTATTTGGCGCACCTGGAACTGGCTTTCCAGCGGGAGATCCATTAAATGTTGTCAGCAATCGTTGGGATTTGCGCAGCGCAACGACCAGTGACGCCAACGGTGCGAGTTTGAGCACAGGTGGCCATGCTTACAACCTGATCAAAGTCGGTCTTAACCAGGTAAGCCTCACGGGTGTTACGGTGGATCCGGCTTTGGGCAACATAGATATCCAGCAGGGCGTCTTGAGCATTGAATCGGCGACCACCGGCTTGGGCAATCCGACCAACAATCTTACGGTTGAAAACAACGCAGACTTGTCCATCTTCCAGGCGACCAACCAGTTCAACAAGAACATCATCCTCAACGGCAACGGCATCAACAACAACTTGGGCACGGTCAACAATACCAGCGGCAACAACACGATTGCCGGACCGATGACGCTCAACGGCACGGTGGCCGTTACTTATCGTTCGCTGGCAGGCAATCAAGCCGGATCCGGAAGTTTGACTTTGAACAACGCGATCAGCGGGACGGGGTCATTGCAGAAGGAAGACACAAACACCACATTGACGGTGTCTGGCACGGACGGCCACAGTGGCGGGACATTTGTCAACGCGGGCACCTTCGTGCTCAACACGATCAGCACGAACACGGCCAACGTGCTCTCGAACTTGCCGGCTGCGACGATTGGCGGCAACGGGACGAACGCGGGTCCCGTGCTGGTGCAGGGCACAATCTTCCCTGGAGCGAGCGGCAAGCCCAGCACTTTCGGCGCAGGCGGGCTGTTTATGGATCAAAACAGTCAAACCCCCCCGCAGACAGCCGAATTTTCATTGGGTTCGTCCTTCACCGTCGGCGGCGGAGTCAACGACTTGATCAATGTTAATGGCAATTTGGATGGAGAGTTCAGCGCCATCACCATCAACGAAACGGCGCCGTTGCAAAACGGCATCTACACGTTGATCAAGTATAGCGGCAGCCTGATCAACACCTTTAACAACCATCCGAGTTCGGTGCTTCCTTTCACCCGTTACACTTTCTCGATCAGCACGGCAACAGCGGGCCTGGTGACACTGACGGTCGGCGGCGCCGGGACACAGCTGGAATGGAACAACGGGGAACTTAACAGTCCCAGTGGGTTCACCGGTCCAAACAATGGAGTTGCTACTCCTGGTCAATGGGACGTGGCTACTTCGCAAAACTGGTTGAACCTGACGACTTCCTCGCCGGATGTGTTTGACCAGCTGGACACGGTTCTGCTGGACGACAGCATCATGACCACGGGTGCGACGAACGTGATTGCTATCAGCACGAACCTCACAGTGGTTCCGGGCGTGCTACTCAACAATTCGACGACGAACTATGTGATCAACGGGCCCGGAAGCATTGGCGGCGGCGCGAGCATCGTCAAACAGGGAACCAGCACGCTGACTCTCAACAACTCGAATTCGTTCACCGGCACGACCACCATCTCGGGTGGCACGATCCTGATCAACAACACCAATGCACTGGGCGGTTCCAATACGCCGGTCATCATCACCAGCGGCGGCACCCTCGACATCGGCGGACCTTCGTTTACTGCAAATCTAACTCCCTTGCTGGGATCTAAACCTATTTTCATCTCCGGCATGGGCGTTAACAATAAAGGTGCTATCGTAAATAGCGGCGGTGTTGCACAGGAAGACGGCTTGCAAAACATCATCATGACTGGAGATGCGGCCATTGGCGGCGATGGACCTATCAACGGTGCAGGTCGCTTTGACATCGGGCGCATTACCCCAAACAGTTTGAGCACGAGCAACCATGCCTATAACTTGTTCAAGGTCGGAACCAACCAAGTTTCACTTGTGAATCTCACTGTGGATCCAGCACTGGGTAATATCGATATTCAGGGCGGTGAACTGGGCCTTGAGACCGGCACAACTGTCGGCGATCCAACGCACACGCTGACGGTTGAATCGGGAGCGACACTTGAATTCTTCGAGTTAACCAATTCACTGAACAAACCGCTCATTGTTAATGGCGGTGCTACGGCTCAAGGCACTGATCCCAACATCTGGTTTAATGGCGGTGGTGTTCCTAATAATTCCATCAGCAGCTTGGTGACCATAACCAACGGACTTGTGGTTGTGGGCGGCAGTGTCTCGGGAACCATCAGCAACGCTATCAGTGGCCCCGGTTCACTGAGGATTGCTGGCAGCGTGTTTTTGGATGGCACCAACACTTACACAGGTTTCACAAGTGTCAGCAATAATGGCACTTTGTTCTTGGTCGGGACTGCCTCTATCGGCCAGAGCACGAACATCACGTTGGAAGCGGCGGGAGCAGTCATTGACGTGTCAGGCCGTGCCAACGGCACGCTGACGCTCGCCGGCCAGAAACTTCGCGGCACCGGCACGATCAACGGCATATTGACCAACAACGCCGACGGCACCGTCTCGCCTTCAGGCACTAACAGCAGCGTTATCGGCACCCTGACAGTCACAAGTAACGCTACCCTTAATGGCACGACGATCATAAAGATTGACGCAGGCAACGCCACCAACGACGTGTTTGCGTCTGGTGCCACCCTCACCTATGGCGGGACGCTCACTGTGACCAATATCTCGGTGACAGCACTGACGGCAGGCCAAAGCTTCAAAGTGTTCAACGCGGCGACCTTCAGCGGCTCGTTCAGCACCCTGAACCTGCCGACCTTGTCCACCGGACTGCTCTGGAACACCAGCAGCCTCGCCCTCAACGGCACGTTGAGTGTGACGACATCGGGTGCCGGGACGTTCACCAACAAGACGGGCATCACCAGCTTCAGCCTCAACGGTGGTAACATTGTGATCACCGGGACGAACGGGCAGTCGGGTGATGCGTATTACCTGTTGGAGAGCACCAACGTGGCGCTGCCCTTGAGCCAGTGGATTACAGTGGCGACCAATGTGGTGGGAGCCAACGGAAACTTCACGTTCAACGGCACCAACGCAGTGCTCCCCGGCGACCAGCAACAGTTCTACATCTTGAGCAACACCAACTCAAACCCCCACTAAAGTAGAAACAAAACATTCATTTACTAACACCTGAATTGTAAAATCATCAAACCACCAATAATAATATGATCAAATCACTCGGAAAAAATCTTCCCCTTAGAACATCTGCATTGCTTCTTTGCCTCGGCATGTTTGCTTTGACATCCACCACTGCTGTCGCAACGCAAGGCGCGCAGTCAACGCTTTACACCGTGCCCAACAGCACATTTATCGAAAATCCATCCGGTGACAGCACGGTGGCGGTCAACGACACGTCAGGTTCCATTTCTACGCTTCAGACTTCAATCAACAATACCCGCAGTGCGCATCCCAGTTCGATTATCATCATCACTCTCAAGAGCGGCGCCACCTACACGGTCAGCAGCGCAGGTTTGACACTCGGTTCCAATGAATGTTTGATCGGTAGCGGCGCCACGATCAAGGCCGCGAGCTCGTCTGTCACTGTGCCATTGATCACGATTTCATCCGGCGCAAGCGATGTCTCGGTCGCTGGCGGCACGCTCGATGGCAATAGCGCGAGCATTCAGGCCATCTACGCTCCGGCTGCCGCGCATGTCAATGTGGACGCGGTCGTCGTCCGGAATTGCGGACTCGATTGCATTCTGCTCTACGGCCATGGCAATACGACTTACGACGACGAAATGACCGTGACCCGTTGCGATGTCTCCGGCAGCGCCGCGCACGCCGGCATCAGCATTCACAGTTCCACGCAGACGGCGGTTCTCGACAACAATTGCCACAACAATACGACCGGCATTTATCTCACTTGCGCCTGGGCCAACGTCGCGAACAACACATGCAATAATAACACCACCGGCATCGACGTCGCTGGCGGCGATGACAATGTGGTGGCGAACAATACCTGCAACAACAATGGTATTGGGATTCACGTCGCCGGCACCGCGAACATGATTGTTTCCGATTCGATGGGCGGCAATACCACCGCTGGAATCAGTTCAGCTGGTTCCGCCAACAATTTTGCTGATAACCTGTTCAACACGGGAAATGCGGTCAACTTCAGCAATGGCGGCACGAGTGACAATATCGTGGCTTACAAAGCCGCGCTCAGTGGCTCCGGCCAAAATTATTTCTATCCGCCGTTGATTGACAACCAGCATACAGTCACCACCATCGTCAATGGAAAGGGCCGGACGGATTTGACGATTAGTTCAACGACGATTTCCAGCGTTCAAAGCCAATATAATTCTGCGGTCAGTTCAAATCCAAATAATGTCATCGTCTTGCATCTCAATGGAACATTCACCGTCAGTTCGACTCCGCTGACGCTGCAATCCAATACTTGCGTTTTACTGAACGGCACGATTCAGATCAATTCCTCGACGACGGCGACTGCGGCCATCAGTTGCTCAGACGGCCAACTGATTTCCATCTCGGGCGGAACTATCGACGCCGGTAACAACACGGGTATCACCGGTATTTCCACTCTGGACTGCACGATGATTCAGATCGACGGCATGACGCTCCAGAATTTCGGTTCCAACGCCACGTCCGTCCCCGGCTCCGACGCGATCAAATTCAGCAACTTCGGCGGCGGCTCACCGCCGCATTTCGTGACCCGTTGTAACGTCAACGGCAGCGCCGGACGCGCGATTTGGTCAGAATCGCCTAATGCGAAGGGTCTCTATTCGGCCAACACCTTCAACAACACGCGTGCGGGCATTGATTGCGATGCGCAGACCTACGGCGCCGTTTGCATGTTCAATACCTGCGATGCCAATCTCTACGGTATTTGGTATGAACAAGGAGCCACGCACAACGTCTCCATAGGCAACGATTGCGAGAACAACACCCGCTATCAACTGGACGCCGGCAACAACGCTGACACGGTCGGAACCGAATACAACAATTATCTGTGCAATACCGCCGAAGGCGCCACCGGCATCGTATCAGGGTCCGTCGGCGCGAACACAATCACGTCCTACAACTTCTTTTTCAACAACGCGGTCACGGACGCCTCCATTACCTCGACTCAGACCGGTTCGAATAATTATTTCGCGCAAAATTATCTTTCCGGCGGCTCGTATTCCACTGCTGGCGCGGAAACCTTCTTCAATTCGTCCGACGTGGATAACCTGGATCCGGTGTCGAACTTCTCTGGTAATTATGAATTGCAAAACGAAGCCAGCGGTTTGGTTTTGAACAATCAAGGCTTATTGACGAACGGCTCGGCGATCACGCAATGGACGCCGGGAAGCAGTGTTAATTTGCAATGGACATTTATTCCAACCAGCGGCGGTTACTACCAGATCAACAGCGTCAAGAGCGGTTTGGACGCCGTGGTTCAGGGTGCTTCGACGGCGAACGGCGCAGGCATCATCCAGTGGTCGTTCGGCGCTGCTGGTAACGACCAATGGTTGCCACAACTAAACAGCGACGGCAGCTACACGTTCTTCAATTTGCACAGCGGTTTGGTGCTCGAAGACCCCGGTTCTAGCACGAACAAGACCACGCAAATGGACCAGTGGGGTTCCAACAGCGGCAGCAACCAGAAATGGATTTTATTGCCACAATAAATTGAAACTGACACAGCACACAATCGCTTTGTGTCTTTCGCAAATTTCACCGCAAAAAACTAAAACACAAACACAAAATGAAATCCATAATGCAAACCAAATCCTTGTTCGCGTCAGCAGTAATGGTGGGAGCGGCGTTGTCGCTCGGAAACATCGCGCAAGCACAAATGGGCAGCGGTTGGACTCAACAGTCCTATACCGAACGGTTGGAATATCATCATACCGGCGGCGACGAACTTGACACCATCAGCCCCGCACCATCTGGGTTCTCCGACGGTTATATCGCTTATACCAACGTGAACAACACGCGTTACTTCTGGTTCCTGAATACGACCGCAGGACGCGCTGAAATTCGCGTAAACAACGATTACACGAACGGAACACATCAGTTCGAAGGCTATCTCACGTTCTTCCAGCCCACCAGTGAACTGTCTGATTACGAGGATACGATTGTGAACCAGGATTTCGGCGCAGCGACGCATGCATCATGGAAGCTGGAAGTTCATACCAACAGCAGTGGCTCGCTGGTTGCAGAAGGCCCGACAATCATGACCGGTGTTTATGGCCAAACGCATCGCATTAACGTCATTCACGATATGAACGCCGCGACCATTCAGGTCTTTGTTGATGGTTCGTTGCTTTACAATCAGGCCGACCAGGGCGGCACGAATCATTATACCAAATTTGGCATGTATGGCGGCCATGTCACCACCCACGACCAGTGGAGCAACCCAAAATATTTCACCGGCGGCACGGCGTTCGGCGGCATAGACACGACGGCGGAATATCAACTCCAGAATGAAGCCAGCGGTTTGGTCTTGAACAATCAAGGCCGCCTGACCAATGGTTCGGCCATCACGCAATATTCGTCCGTCAGCAGCGATAACCTGCGTTGGAAATTTATTGCGACCAGTGGCGGGTATTACCAAATCAACAGCGTCAAGAGCGGTTTGGATGCAGTAGTCCAAGGAGCTTCAACAGCCAGTGGTGCGGGCATCATTCAATGGTCGTTCGGTTCGGCTCAAAATGATCAATGGTTGCCGCAACAAAACAGCGACGGCAGCTACACGTTCGTCAATCGCCATAGCGGCTTGGTGTTGGAAGATCCTGGTTCGAGCACTTCTACGAGCACGCAAATGGATCAATGGGGCACCAACGGCGGCAGCAACCAAAAATGGACATTAATTAAACAATAAACGAAATCTCAACACAAACGCGCGGCTGCTAAAACAGTCGCGCGTTTTTCAATTCTTGTCTGGAATAATCTGGCAGTTTATTGTTTGCGTTAATTCATGAAAAATTTTGGGAATTATTTGTTATTGACGTTTTTGGCGGCAGTGATTTTTGGATTTGGTTGCGCGACTACAAATTCCACCAAAGACGTCATGGCCTTCGCTTCGCCGACTCAACTGACTGCGACGCTGACGAACGGCAACAACATCATTTTGCGCTGGAAAAACAATTCCACCGCCGAAGGCGGTAATTGGGTCGAATTCGCCACGCCCGGTTCCGAATACGTGCAGCTTGTCGCTTTCATGTCGGACGCAATTGGCACGACGTTTGTGCATCTGCGATTGGCGCCGCAAACGACATTCATCTATCGAATCCATCCTTTCTTTGGCAAAGCGGCCGGCCCACTTGAAATCACCACCGGTATTTCGACGAACAATTCGCCAATGCTTGGCGAAGGTCCGATTGCTTCGACCAATGAAATTTCTTTTGGCAGAACGAATTCGCAATATTCAATCCGTTCGCTAAACACCTTTGCCAAAGCTGCGCCAGCGGATTTCACCGGCACGCTTTCATCGCCCACGAGCGTTGATTTGCATTGGAAAGATTGCGCTTCGGACGAAGACGGTTATCTGCTGGAAATTTCCGCTGAAAGCGATGGAGGTTTTGCTCCCTGTGCTTTGCTTTCTCCCAACGCGAGGTCATTTCGAAAAACTGGATTGCCGCCGCGGACAAGATGCTATTTTCGCGTGCGCGCTTTCTTCTACGGCAAATCATCCGATTCTGCATCCGCGACCACCCTGAATTGGTGAAAACCTCGTTACTTATCGTCCATTCAGAATATTTAGAATCAAATTTGGCAGCAGTTCATGCATCATGCCCGTCAACTGATCCGCTGACGACCCGATTGATTTACGACGATTTTTCATATGGCAAAAACGATACCTAACTGCCGAGTTGGTAAAAGTTCCAAGAATATGGAACCGCGTTGGTGCAATTTTCAACGGCTAGAAGCCGGGCGAAGCTTGCGGCGTGAATGCTATATTAAAAATTGTGGTGTAGTTCAAAGTCATACAACTGGATTAAATTGTTCAAATGGTATGTTCATGATGTGAAAAACTCGGCAGCACCGCGACGTGATTCTGGGCTCGTTTTGCGTATTTGTTGGGAATTTCGGATTGGCACGGGTATTGCGCAATGCAATTAACCTGTATGAATAACGTGTTTCCATAGGATTTTTCACGCAACCGCAAAGATGAAGAAAAACAATCCCGAAGCGTTAGGTGGTTACAAGTGGCTTGCACTTGGTTGCGCCTAATTCACACCGGACACCAAATTTGGTGTCCGTTTTGGTGTCCGTTGCGGACGCCATTTCTCCCAAACCACTACTGCATCCACAGTTAGGCTAGGCTTCGGATGTTTGTGATGGGTCGCCCAAAACAGTCGTCAAAGTTGCAATCGTGGCCGAAGCGAAGACAAAAAAGTGAAATCAGCAAAGGAAATTCAAATTAGGACAACGCTAAAAAAGTTCTTTGCATGATTGCAATTTCGCGCTAATAATCCAAAATGAGAGAAGTTAGGGGTCAAAATAACCCTGTGAAACTCATGAAGATGAAAAATCTACTGCTTACGGGAATTGCGATTTGCAGCCTCTTCGCCGCCATTGATTCCGCCCAAGGCTATAGTGTGACGAACTACACCGCCAACTTTGTGCTCGCCTCCTCGCCGGTCGTGGGCAGCGCGCCATATTCAATCGCGGCGATGGATGTCAACGGAGACGGTAAGATGGATTTGATCAGCGCAGATGAGGGCAGCCATACGCTGACGGTATTGACCAATGGTGGCAATGGAATTTTTGGTTCAAATGTCACTTATGCACTTCCGGTTACTCCGGTATTTGTCGTGGCTGCGGATGTGAACGGCGACAGCAAGACGGATTTGGTTTATTCGAGTTCTGACAACAACACCCTGACGGTGTTCACCAACAACGGCAGCGGGATTTTCAAATCCAATGCTACTTATTCTGTAGACAGCGCGCCTTATAATTTTGCGGCGGCGGATGTAAATGCCGACGGAAAGATTGATTTGATATCGGCAGACTACAGCAGCGCCGATGTCACTGTATTCACCAATAATGGCATCGGCAAATTCGCAAGTTCTGGCGTATTTTCCACCGGGAACGCTTATTCCCGCTGGGTTGCAGTGGGAGATCTGAACGGAGATGGAAAACCGGATTTAGTGGTTGCAGATTATACAACTTTCAACCTGTATGTGTTCACCAACGTCAGCAAGGGTATTTTCCAATTGGCGAGCACCGTCGCCAGTGGCGCGGGTCCTTTTGCAGTTACAATGGCGGATCTCAATGGGGACGGGAAGCTCGACTTGATTACTTCCGGCGCCGGCTACGGCAATGGTGGAAGTGGCAATGTGGTTACAGTTTATACGAACAACGGCAACGGCACATTCACAAGTGCCGTTAATTATAATGTGGGGGCAAATCCAATTTCTGTCGCAGCCGCAGATGTCAACAGGGATGGCAAGCTTGATTTGATCACGGCAAACAGCGGAGATAACACGCTGACAATTCTGACCAATAATGGCAATGGCACGTTCACTTTGGCGGCAACGCCCCCTGTCGGCGCCGGGCCGGTTTTCGTCACGGCGATGGATGTCAATGGTGACGGCAACATGGATTTGATTTGTGCAAATAGCGGAACCAACACACTGACTGTGCTGACCAACGCCCCGGCGATTGTCTATCCGCTTCAGATAACCAGCTTTTCGCCGACCGGCGGAGTTGTTGGAACGAGTGTGACCATTAACGGGCCAAACAACTTCAGCACGGTCACAAATGTTTTGTTCAACGGCCAGAGTGCCGCGTTCTCAATCAATTCCGATTCTCAAATCACAGCCACCGTTCCACAATGCGCGCTCACCGGACCCATCACCGTCATCAATTCGTCCGCAACAGCCACAAGTGCAACCAACTTCAGCTATATTAAACAACAGGGAACGATTACTTTGACATCAACCGACGAAGCAAGTCTGGACGGCGCCATTTGTGATGAACATAGCAATGTCACTTTTGCGGTTGATGGCACAATCACCATCACCACCACAAAAGCGATTTTTTCGGACATGGTGTTTGACTGAACCGGGCATAACATAACTATCAATGGGAACAACAGCGTCGGCATATTCAACGTCAATCCCGGCGTTCATCTGACCTTGAAAAATTTGACGATTGCCAATGGCCGAACAACTTCTGGCGGCGGCGGAATTTACAACAACGGCGGAATTGTGACGGTGATTAACTGCACATTCGGCAACAATGCCGCCACAGGTTCAAGTGGTGGAAATACCGGGGCCGGTGGTGGGATATGCGACGTCGGTGGCACCGCAATCATCGTGGGAAGCACATTTGTCAGCAACAGCGCGACTGGCGGAATTGGAAGCACCGGAACACAGGGCGCGAGTCAATATGCAGCTGGCGGAACCGGAGGAATTGGCGGTAATGGCATCGGTGGCGCGGTTTGTAACGCTGGCAGTGGTAATATGTTTATCACCAACTGCACTTTCTTTGGCAATGTGTCAATCGGTGGTAATGGTGGAATTGGCGGGCAAGGTTACAACGGCTACAGCTATCAATATGTCTGTGGAAGCTATCGTTGTGGTTTCAATACTTGCTATGACTACTGTGAGGCTTACGTCTATGGCGGCCCCGGCGGTCAGGGCGGTGCCGGAGGCAACGCTTATGGCGGCAACATTTACAATAGTCAAGGCAACGTAATCATGGTTAATGTCACCTTCGCGGGCGGTTCAGTTCTCGGTGGCAGCGGCGGTTCGCCGGGCAGCCCCGGCAACCTTGGCTCGGGAAGTTACGGTTCAGGTTCCAGCGGTGGCGGATCGGGAGGTAACATTGGTCAAGGAATCGGACAATTGGTTTTTCTGAACACCATCGTTGCGAATCCAGTTCAGGGCGGAAACTATTGGGGCGGCGCAATCACAGATGCGGGCAATAATTTAAGTTCCGATGCAACGCTGGCTCTCATCAATGCAACCAGTTTCACCAACACAAATCCGAACCTCGGCCTGCTGGCCAATAGCGGTGGCCCGACATTGACCATGGCTTTGTTGCCGGCAAGTCCGGCTGTTCGCGCGGGCACTACCAACGGCGCGCCAACCATTGACCAACGTGGGCAGCCGCGTAAAGCTTTGCAGATAGACATTGGCGCCTATGAAACTCCAGTTATCGCCGCATCCAGTTTCAATTCAAAATTGGGCGGAATAGAAACTTCCGGCAAAGGGCCATTCCAGCTTTCATTTACAAACACCGCCGGAACCAGCTTCTCAATTTGGTATAACACAAACTTGTCATTCAACAACTGGACATTTCTTGGATTTGCCCATGAAGTCACACCGGGACAATTTCTCTACAACGATCCGGGCGTAACCAATAATCCACAGGGCTTTTACCGCGTCAGTTCTCCGTAATCTGACGTTAATAGCACAAAACGCCGGAACCAGTCTCGCCCACAAACTGATATGGCTCAAACGTTGAGTGTTGGATTATGATTTGAGCGATGACTGAACTTTTCCATAAGCTGCCTCGAAACGTCATCACCATCTTCAGTGGTCGTAATCTCCTGTATCATGCGGTGGCCATTATCCTGACTATGATAATCGTCATGTCCGGCTTCGACTGGTCTTATTATGTTTCGACGAGGGGAGATGCGTTTATTAGGTTCGCCCGTCCCGCTATCAGACTCGGAACCATAATGCCTCTCCTGTCAATTTTGATCCTCTTGATTGTCGGCGAAGCCAGTAAAAACCGGCGCATCATCACGACTGCCTGGGCTTTGGGACAGGCGGCTTTGCTCGGCTACTGTATATCTTGCTGTTATAAAGCATTCACCGGTCGCATCCCTCCACCATTCAGAGGCTTCAGGATGTCGAATATCCAGAGCCCGTTTTACCAATGTTCTAGGTTCTGCATTTTCGTCTTTTGACAATATGCAAGCCAGCTCCGATAACTTTTCAGGTGTGGGCGGAGGGTTGGATTTAAGTTGCACGAATACAGAATACCCAGTTTGAAAGCGTCAGAAAAGTGGAAATCTGCGTGACGTTTGCGTGACGTTTTAACTTCACTTTCATGCACTTTGGTGCATCATCGTGCAATCCTCAAAACGGCGGTTAATTCCTTTATTGACGGCCTTTTATTGATTTCTCTAGTAAGATCGTGGTTCTTCTAAAAAACGACTAATACGGTTTACGAAACCGTTGCTCTACCACTGAGCTACATTGGCTTCCAAAGCGCGTTGCACAAAATAATCATCGGACGCGTTGAATCAAGAAAATTCAATTGCTGTTACGCTTCAATCGCGGCTAACTTTTACGCCGCATGAATCTCGAAGACCATCTCGGCGATATCATCCGCAAGGCGCGGAAGATGAATAATGTTTCAACTTCCGCTGCGGCAACTGCGGCGGGAATTTCTGAAAATGAATTATCCACGCTTGAAGAAAGTGGAAAACTCGGCGGAAAAATAAATTTCAACGAGCTAGGAAATCTTCTCGGATTAAATCCGCAAAAGCTCGAAGCCATCGCCAATGGCTGGCTGCCGTCGCCGAAAGATTTGTCCGCGTGGCACGAGATTCGCGTGTTCACAACCAAGGGAGATGAGTTTGCGGTCAATTGCTATTTAGTCTGGGACGAAGTCTCGCGCGATGCCGCGCTCTTCGACACCGGACTTGATGCGAAACCGATTTTGGATTGCATCGCCGAAAACCAGCTTGATCTGAAATACGTTTTCATCACGCACTCCCATTGGGATCATGTCGAGGCGCTGCCAAAAATCCGCGAGGCGTTTCCCAAAGTCCGGGTGCGTTCCAACTCCAAAGGCGCGCCCGTTGACCAGCGCAACAAGACGGCGGAGATTGTTCATCTCGGCGGACTGCGTGTGACGCATCGCGAGACGCCCGGCCATGCGGAGGACGGCGTGACTTACATGGTCGGCAACTGGCAGGAAGACGCGCCGCTCATTGCCATCGTCGGCGACACGATTTTTGCCGGCTCGATGGGCAACGGCAATGGCGCGTGGGATTTGGCGAAACAAAAAGTGCGC
>Ga0206832_10131_pt1 | contig 19567 bp, 16 predicted proteins | sample Alteio_BWOrgCont_74_FD_152896 | JGI IMG/M metagenome (GOLD analysis project Ga0206832, IMG submission 152896) | Enriched cells from forest soil in Barre Woods Harvard Forest LTER site, Petersham, Massachusetts, United States -... | ecosystem: Environmental > Terrestrial > Soil > Temperate forest >... | reverse complement strand
TTGGCATACGCGAATGCTGCATTGCTGTCCGCGAAGGAGCTTGTTGATTGAGGCAACGTCAGTTGCTGGTGGTTGGGAATGCCGCATTGATAGCCGCGAATGCCGTCTTCGCGAACCACGAATGCAGCATTGGCGGACGGGAATACTGCATTGGGGGACGGAGAAGAGGCAAGCCTGGGAGCGAGGAGCAGGGAGCGGGGAGCAGGAATCAGGCACTGGGGAACGGACAATGGCGGCGGTGGCGAGGGTCGACACAGATTGCTCTTCCTTTCCGGGCATGAAGATTTGGGGCAATGAAAAAGGCCGCCTGATGGCGGCCTTTTTTCTTCTTATCCCCTATTTTCAGAATACCAAATTGAGCTTGAAAACCAGCCAAATTTCTCTGCACATTTTGGCGCGGAAGCCCTGTGGAATCAGGGACAAAACTTCCGTACCGTTCACGGAGAGCTTGACAGATTTTCCACAGGACTCGATTCCGGACCTTGTTCAGGAAAAGCGCGTGGCCCAGGCGGCGAGGAGGGCCGCGGCTATGGTGGAGAGGGCGTTGACGGCGTCATTGTTGAGCCAGCCGTGGCGTTCGGGAATGGCTCCGAGCAGGCTATCGATGAAGACGCCGGCGATGCCCGCGGCGAGAGCGAGGAGCGCGTCGATGCGGGAGAAGGAGGGCAGAGCGAGGAATGCAACGCCAACGAGGATGGCTGCAGCGAGCGATCCGGAAAGGGTGCCTTTGAGGCTGATGGCGCCATCGGTTCCGGCGGGAACGGCGCGAAAGTTGGTGATGAGGCGGGGTGTGCCGCCGAGGACCTGGCCGAGTTCGGAGGAGACGGTGTCGGCGGTGGCTTCGGCCATAGCGGCGATCATGGCGACCATAGCGGCGCGTCCACCGAAGGCCACGGGAGTAAAAACATGGGCGGCGGAGAGCGGGATTCCGGCAAGCGCGGCGACGCCAAGGTTGGCAGCGACCTGTGAGGCGGTGCGACCGTGACGGGCTTCCGCGGTGCCCAGAGCTTCTTTCCGGCGGCGGCCAAAACCCGTCGCCGAGAAGGTGAGCAGCAGGAGCGCGAGCAGAGGCCAGAGCGCGGTGTGGAGGCCGGGAGTCTGCAACCAAAGTGCTGCAGTGAAGACGGCGCCGGTGAAGGCGGCTCCGGGTGTGGCGGCGCGCGTGAGGAGAACCAGGGCGGCGAGCGCCACGCTGATGGCTGCGCCGAGAAAGAGTGCGGCGTTGCCGAGGTACCAGAACTGGCCGGCTTCCATGGTGACCCAGACCGCAGTGAGGGGCACGAACAGGAGAAGGACGGCCTGCGACTGCCAGTGCAGCGCGGACTGATGCGGTCGAGGGATGGGCGGAGCCGTGTTGGTCATGGCGGCGGAATTTGAATGGAAGACATGGGCTGAAGCCCGCAGTTATTTTCGACCATCTACGGGGTTAGCAGTTGAACGAAGCGATATACCAGTGTTTTGTGGAACGAGAAATGTCCAGGGAAGGGCTCGGCGAAATACCCAGGGAGGGGCATTCCGATCGCAGCCCCAATTGGCCAGAGCTTTTTGCCGGTGATGATTTTCCAGTCAGCTTCACGGTTTACCTCAACGCAACGAGAATGAGGGGGGTGACGATTCCAATTTGCCTCGCAAGTGCCTGGAAGGTTTTGTGTGCTCACACTTCGCTGCCGGTCTGGTCTATCGAGGATGGTTCCCTCTGCATCCCTGCGGGTGGACGGGCGCCGGGAAGCTGGCCGCGTACAGTACAATCATCTTTTCTAACAGCAACTGAGTAGAACCACGCCGGATGGATGGGCGGGCTGAGGAGTCAGGTACTTGCGAGTGCGTAGCGTGGCATGGCTGGAACGCCTAATGGGCGGATCGAGCCTTAATCTGAGTCGGCCGGTGCGCAGGGCCGGGAGCATCCTTCATCATTCTTCAACGGGCGTGGCCGCACTTGTGGCAGGCGGAGTGGTGGCTCTGGCGGTCGGCTGCGGAAACCAGTATCGGCCGGTGATCACACCGATTCAGCCGACCGGACCGGCACCGCTGCCCTCGGCGTACATCACGGTGGCATCGCAGCCTGGGTTCGGTCCCCTGGCAGCGGGGGTGCCGGGCCCGTGCAGCGGCACGACCTACGCGACGCCGAGCGTATACACAGTGGTGGATTTTTCGGGTGATTCGGTGGAAGCGCAGGCCAACGCCGGAAACGGGCCGCTCACATTTGCCATGGATGTGGGTGGAACGAACGTGTATGCGCCGGACTGCGATGGGACGCTGACGACGGCGGCTGCATCGACGTCTTTGCAGTCGAAGAATGTGCTGACCAGCACGCTGCTGCCGGGATCGACGCCGACGAACACGCTGCAGGCGAACGGCAGCCTCTATGTAACGGAAGCGGGGCTGCATGGACCGACGTGCCTGACGACGAATTGCGTTGCGCAGCTGACGGGATCGCCGGACGCGCTGAAGCAGGAGATTCCAGTGGCGCCGTCGCTGATCAACCTGACGGGTTTCAGCTCGGCGGAGCGGGTGTATGCGATCAGCCAGGGCAATTCAACCGGGGGAGCGCTGACGTGGGGACAGTGCGCGAATCCTGGATCGGTGGCGGTGACGGGTGAGGCGGACGCGATCGAGACAACGACAAACACGATATCCGCGCGGTTGCCGCTGGGGAAATGCCCGGTGTACGGGTTCATGACGCAGGACGCGCAGCGGACGTTCATCATGAACCGGGGCAGCGGGACGGTGACGGTGATCAACTCGCAGCTGAACGCGATCGATACGGCACATCCGACGATCACGGTGGGCGCGGGGCCGGTGTATGCGGACTACTACCGGGTGGGACAACTGCTGGTGACCGCCAATTACGACGGAGACTCGATCAGCATTATCGATGCGAGCCTGGACACGTATGGCAACGACAGCGCGACCTTCGGGACGGTGGTGGCGACGATTCCAGTAGGGCTGCATCCGGTAGAGGTTGCGGTTCTGCAGGATGGGAGCCGGGTATATGTTGCGAATCAGGGCACGATTGCCGCGGACGGCTCGGTGGGGACACCGGGCAGCGTTTCTATTGTGAATCTTTCGAATTTCACGGTGGAGAAGACGATTGCACTGTCGGCGAATCCGCACGCGATTGGGGCGATCTACAACTACCCGATCGGGAAAGTTTATGTAGTTTCGCAGAACAGCTCGTTCCTGACCATCATCCGGACGGACACGGACATTGTGAGCAACACGGTGGAGATGGAAGGCAACGTTGTGGAGATGCACGTGAACGCGCAGTATCCGGGGCAATCGACGTCGGGCACGCTGAATTATCAGACGGAGAGCCGGTCGGTGGGATCGGGAGCGCCGTAGAGGCAGAGGTTAGAGTTCGGAGTTCGGGGTCCCGGCGATTCTTCGCCGGGACTTTTGTTTGCGCGCTCGGGGAGCGAGAGGCGAGGACCGAAACAATTATCCGCACGATTGCGTCCAAGTGGTCGGAATGTTTCGGGAGAGAGCAACAGGCCCGGAGTCGCATTCCGAAGTTGGGTTGCGGCAGGTTCGCGCCGGCGCCGATCGATCGCTTTGCGGTGGTGAGGGCAGGAGACGAAACGTCCGCGGGAGAACTTCACAGAGCGGCGGCGTTTCTGCGCGCCGCAGGTGGGTGGAGTTACAACAATGTCTGGACGCTGTTTGTTTTTCTGCTTTTTTGCCCTGGTTACGATCGCTGGACTCGTGGGATGTAGTGGCGGAAGTTTGAGTTTGCCCAACCCGCAGCCGACTCCAACTTCTGTGATCTTTCTTGAATCACCGCCCTCGTCGCTGGCGGTGAACGCAAAAGCAACGATCGACGCCCAGACGGAGTTCTCTTCTGTAGCGGGAGCGAGTGAGAACACCGAAGTGACGTACGCACTCAGCTGCGGAAGCGCTAATGCCTGCGGCACGCTGAGCACGAGCAACGAGGTGGGCGCGATGGTTTATACCGCGCCTCCGGCCGTGCCCTCCGGCGGGACCGTGACGGTGACGGCGACCTCGGTTGCGGACAGTTCCCTTGCGCGAACGGCAGTCGTGACGATTGTGCCGCCGATTCCGATTGCGGTGATGTTGCTGGGGACGCCGCCTGCTTCGCTGCAGGTGGGAGCCACGTTCCAGATGCATGCGCAGATCGCGAACGACGTCAGCGCCAATCCTCAGGTGACCTGGGCGGTGACGTGCGGCGGGACGGCGTGCGGGTCGTTCGATCCCACGACGACGGGGAACGAAGTTGGAACAATGTACACCGCGCCAGCGACGATTCCCGCGGGAAACAACGTGACGGTGACGGCGACGTCGGTGACGGACACGACAAAGTCGGTCTCGGCGAGCATCGTGATTACACCGCAAGCTGCGATGCTGGCCAATGGAACGTATGTGTTTCAGTGGTCAGAAGCGGGTTCGGGTGTTTTTGTCACGGGTGTGCTGGTGGCGCAGGACGGCGCGATCACGGGCGGTGAACAGGACGCGGTCTACGATGACGCTGGACCGGCATCGTCCTTCCAGCAATTCAACTCCGGAAGCTATGCGACGACGGCGGATGGGAACCTGGCGATCACGATCAGTCTGGAGCCGGGCGAAACGGAAACGCTGAATGGCACGCTGACTTCGAATCAACAGGGGTTCGTCGGCGGGATCGATGGGGTGACGGGCAACGGCACGGTGGAACTGCAGAGTTCGACCGCCGCTCCCTCGGGCGGCTACGCGTTCTCCCTGGACGCGATGGACTTTTACGACGGCTCGCCGTGGGTCGACGGGATCGTAAATGTGGACAGTCCGGGCGGAATCTCCGGTAGTGGCAGCATTCTGGATGTGAACGGGGAGGGCACCTACTCGAGCGGCCCGCAGGAGATCGGCGCGAGCACGGTCTCGGCGGCGGACGCCAACGGCCGGGTGCTGTTTCAGCTGAATCCGGTAAGCAATTCGGCGCTGCCGGCGCTCTACGTAGCGGGATATGTAGTGGACGCGACGCACATGCGGCTGATCGAGGTCGGGGACCCGGACAACAGCTATCAGGTTCCGGGAGCCATTGGAGGCATCGCTTTGGCGCAGGGGGCGAGTACGGGCAAATTCAGCGCTGCTTCAGTGGTGGGGTCGAGCTACGTGTTTGGCGCGGAGGGAGAAGACGGACAGGGAGTGCTCCAGGTTGCGGGCGTGATGACGTTCGGCGCCGGGGACAAGGTGACGGGGACATTGAACTGGAACGATCTGAGCGGAAAGTCGGCACAGAGCCCTCTTCCCTTCACCGGAAGCTACACCGTGGATCCGACCGGGAGGGTGACGGTGACAGATTTGACCGATGGCTCGAGCTTCACCTACTCGCTGCATTTTTATCTAGATGCGAATGGCGGCGGCCCAGTGCTCTCCGCGGACAACGACGATGTGTTTGCCGGGCAGGCGTTCGAGCAACAGGCGGGCGGTTTTTCAGCGGCATCGTTCAGCGGGAGCTATGGGTTCAACGCGAGCCTGTACAACCTGCCGTCGAACAGCGTCCCTGAATACGCGAGCGCAGTGGGGCCGATCACTGTCACGCCAGGTTCCGGAGGTGACGCGGTATCGGGATTTGCGGATCTGGGCGCGGGACTGCCCGACTTTGCCGTCGCGGGCAGCTTTACGCCGGCAGCGAATGGCATCTTCACAGGCATGTTGAGCGGGTTTGGGACGACGGCGGCATCCCCTTCGAGTGCGTTCACGCTGTACCTGGTCGACAGCACCGAGGGTGTGGCGATTGAGACTGCTGGGACTCAACTGACGCTGGCCAGAATAGCGAGCAGAGAGTAGCCGGAGTCGTGGTGCTGGCGATCTGGACCGGTTTTGTGGTTCAACGATCATGGAGGCCGCGATTTACAATTCTCCCCATGCAAGCTGTCGAATTGGCGCGTGCGCTTGGGGCCGAATTGCGCGGGGAACCTGAAGTCGAGATTACGGGCGTTGCAGGGATAGAAGAGGCCGGGCCGGGCGAGATCACCTTTGTCGCCAATCCGAAGTATGCGGGGCTGGCGAAGACGACCAAGGCGAGCGCGATTCTTGTCACGCCTGATTTCCCGGAGGTTCCTGCGGTCACTTTGCGGCTGAAGAATCCGTATCTGGCGTTTGCACGCGTGGTCGACATTTTTTATCAGCCACCAGCGTGGCCTGCGGGGATCCACCCGACGGCGGTGATCCATGCGACGGCGAAGGTGGGGGCAAACGCGCGGATCGGGGCGTATGCCGTGGTTGGGGAGAACGTCACGATCGGCGACGATGCGGTGATTTTGCCTCATGTGGTGCTGTATCCGGGGGTGCGGGTCGGGCATCGGTTTTTTGCGCATGCGCATGCGGTGGTGCGGGAGAATTGCCAGCTGGGCGACGATGTGGTGCTGCAGAATGGCGCGGTAGTCGGGTCGGACGGATTTGGATTTGCGAAGGACGAACATGGGCGGTGGCACAAGATCCCGCAGTCCGGGCCGACGATTCTCGGGGATCGTGTCGAGGTGCAGACGAACGCGAGCATTGACCGCGCCAGTGTTGGCGCTACGCGCATTGGCGATGGCGTGAAGGTAGATAACCTGGTGCAGGTTGGACACGGATCATCGGTGGGGGAGAACACACTGCTGTGCGCACAGGTGGGGCTGGCGGGGTCGACGCATGTGGGGAAAAATGTGATTCTTGCCGGGCAGGTGGGGGTGGCGGGTCACTGCAACATCGGCGATGGGGTGGTGGCGATCGCCCAGGCCGGGCTGCACGGGGATATTCCGGCGGGATCGATGCTCGCGGGGTCGCCGGCCTTCGACCACAAGCAGTGGCTGCGAGCGACGGCGCTGTTCAGCCGGTTACCGGAGTTGCTGCGACAATTCCAACGCAAATCGAAACGCGAAGAGTAGAGTAGTAAAAAACACACAGATTTCTCGGGCCTTCCACGCAGCAAAGTCGCTGATTTTTGCATCAAAAACATACTTATGCCGACGAACGACCAGGATTCCTCGCTGACTCTTGTGCAAAGCCCCAGCGCGCCAATTCGCGTGCTCCTGCTCGATGATCATCCGGATAATTTGCTGCTGCGGTCGACGATCCTGCGCAAATACGGGTATGTGACGGAGACGGCGAGCACGGTGGAGGAGGCCGAGGGGCTGCTGGATGAGATCGACATTGCGGTGCTGGACTATCACCTGGGAGCGGGGAAATTCGGCACCGATGTCGCGACCCATCTGCGTCAGAGACATCCGCAGGTGCCCATCATCATTTTGTCGGCGACGCTGGAGCGGCGGTTTGGCGGCGTGGAGGACATGCACCTGCTGAAGGGGTACAGCTCCATCGACGATCTGGTGACAGCGCTGCGGTCATTCGAGGCCAAGCGGCGGGGCAAGCCGGTGGTGGTGGATGCGCGGGACTTCTTCTATTCGCGGATCAACATGGCGATGGGCGACGATGTGGTGCTGGAAATTCTGGACGGCGACGGCGAATGGCAGTACGTGAACGAGACGTGCGCGCGCGTGCTCGAAAAGCCGCGGGATTGGTTTCCGGGGCGGAACATGTTTCAAGAGATGCCGGAACTGGCGGTGGACTGGGCCGACATTCTGAGCACGGTGGCCGAGACGCGCGAGACGTACATCGACCGGACATTTCGCGGCGTGCTGAACCTGCCCAGCAAGGGGGATCGCTGGGTATGGAACGTGCTGGCTTTCCCGATCACGCTACACACCCGCGATACGGGCGTGGTGCTGACGGCGCGGGCGCTGGAACGCAAGCCCATTTAAAGGCAGGGAGCAGGGAACAGGGAGTAGGAAATAGGGAATAGCCTAAGGCCGGGAGCTTCCCTTCCCTCATCTGCTGGAAAGCACATACATATTGCCGTCCGGATCTTTGAAGATTGCGGATGTGCCCCAGTGCTCTTTTTTTGGATCCTGCGCGAAGACGACGCCTTTCTGCTTCATGGCCGCGGCGGTGGCGAAGACGTCGTCACACCAGAATGAGATGGATGTGAACTGGCCGATGCGGTCTTGGTGGCCGTCCGGAGTGAAGGGGGCGATGCCGGTATCGGCACCAGGGATCTTGAGTTCGATCCAGCGCTGCTTGTCGTTGAAAGGCTGATCGGTGGCAACGATCATGCCAACAGCTTCGGTCCAGAACTTGAGCGCTTTGTCCTGATCGCTGACCGGTACTCCGACAAATTTAATTCCTCGAATCATGGTTTCTCCCTCGACTTTCGGAGCATAGCGAGGGCGATTTCCGAACGCAATCGTCCAGTGATTGCTATAGTAATGGACGGTATAGCGATGGTTGGGTTGGATGATTACATTTTCGATACGCTGATGCGGGACCTGGTGAGCCACGACCGAAAGCCCGTGAGTTTTATGGTGTATCTGTGGCTGGCAGCGGCGCATGCGCGGACCGGGCAGGACGTGCAGGTGAGTTTTCAGGAGATGGCGGAGTCAGTGGGCGTATCGAAGAGCTCGGCGCAGGCAGCGGTGCGGTGGTTGATGCGACGAAGGCTGCTGACCGCGATGAGGCAGAATGCGACAGCAATTCCCTGCTACAAAGTGCTGACGCCGTGGAGAGACGGATCGCGGCGAGGGCGCTGATGGTAGTCTGAGCAGCGGATGATGCGAAGGTTTCGGTGGTCGATTGCGGCGGGTGCGGTGCTGGCGTCGTTGCTAGGCTGCCGCTCTCCATGGATTCAATGCACGATCGTGAACCATGAGAGCACGCCGGTTTCGCTGGTGGAGGTGAGTTATCCTGGCGGGTCATTTGGGGTGCAGACGATTGCGGCCGGCGGGAATTATCACTACCGTTTCCACTCATTGGGGACGGACACAGCGAGCCTGGATTTTACGGATGCGTCGCGGCAGAGCCACAGCGTGAAGGGACCGGAGCTGAAGCAGAACCAGGAAGGGTCGCTGCAGATTGACATCCTGGGTGGGAATCAGGTGACGTGGACGGTCAAGGCAGGGAGTAGGCAATAGGGAATAGGCAATAGAAAAGCGGCTGGCGGGTGGTAGCCGCGCATCCTTGTTTCTGGCACACTAGACGGATTGCTCTGAACCAATTTTGCCGGGAGGCTGACCCGTGATCCAGGTGGAAAACCTGACGAAGACGTTCGATCAATTTACCGCCGTGAAGGACATCACGTTCCAGGTGGAAGCTGGGGAGATCTTTGCGTTCCTGGGCCCGAATGGCGCCGGCAAGACCACGACGATCAAGATGCTGACGACGCTGCTGCGTCCGACGACGGGAAGAATTCATCTGGACGGATTCGATCCGTGGGTGAAGCAGCGAGAGGCGCGGCAGCGGTTCGGAATTGTATTTCAGGACCCGAGCCTCGACGGTGAGCAGACCGCTTACGAAAACATGGAGCTGCACGGGGTGCTGTATCACATCCCGCACAAGGTGCGCGTGGAGCGCATTGAGCAGTTGCTGAAGCTGTTTGAGCTGTGGGAGAGGCGCAAGGATCTGGTGAAGACGTTTTCCGGCGGAATGAAGAGGCGGCTGGAGATTGCACGGGGATTTCTGCACACGCCGAAGATCTTGTTTCTCGATGAGCCGACGCTGGGACTGGATCCGCAGAGCCGGAACCAGCTATGGACGCACGTGAAGGCGCTCAACGAGAAAGAGCGGACGACGGTTTTTCTGACGACGCACTACATGGACGAGGCGGATCGCGTAGCCCATCGGATCGCGATTATGGATCACGGGGCGATTGTGGCGATGGGGACGTCGGCGGAGCTGAAGGCGAAGACGAATACGGATTCGCTGGAGGCGGCGTTTCTGGCGCTGACGGGAGACTCGCTGCGCGACGAGGGCGCGAATTCCGCCGATGCGATGCGGCGGTTTGCGCAGATGTGGCAGAAACGCTAAGGGGGGCTGATTCAGGTCACATCATCCCTCAGGGGCTAAAGCCCAACCAGGTTCAGTCTTTTTATGGCACGGCTGAAGCCGTGCCCCTTCAAAACGGAGAGGCTTGAGAACAGCGGCTCAACCGGAGATTCCTGAGGTGAAGAGATGGGCGCGATTTACATCATGTGGCTGCGCGAGCTGAAACGGTATTTTCGGTCGAAGGCGCAGATTATTGTGTCGCTGGGCCAGCCCACGCTGTACCTGCTGGCGCTGGGATTTGGGTTCGGGCCGGTGTTCGCGAAGGCGGGCGCGGGAAACTACATCCAGTTCATGGCGCCGGGCGTGATTGGCATGACGGTGCTGTTCAGCTCGATATTTTCGGGGATGGCGATGCTGTGGGACCGGCAGTTTGGTTTTCTGAAGGAGACGCTGGTAGCTCCAGTGCCGCGGCTGCACATTATTCTGGGTCGCACGCTGGGAGGCGCGACGGTGGCGAGCCTGCAGGGTTTTCTGATGCTCATCGTGTGCCTCATCGCGGGCTTCCGGCCGACCCACGGCATGGGGGGCGGCTACAACTGGCTCGCGCTTCCGTTGGCGGCCGTATTCGTGGTGATGATTGCCATTGTCTTTGCGGCGCTGGGGTCGTCTATTGGGTCGACGATTAAGGACATGCAGGGCTTCCAGATGCTGATGAATTTCCTGGTGATGCCGCTGTTTTTTCTGTCGGGAGCGCTTTACCCATTGTCGAATTTGGGGCCGATCATGACGTGGATCACGCGCGCGGACCCGCTCGCTTATGGCATCGACGGCCTGCGCGGCGTCCTCATCGGCGCCTGGCAATTCAAATTCGGAGCGCACCTCAGCTTCGCGCTCGATTTCGGGCTTTTAGCGGGGCTGGCGGCGGTTTTTCTGGGAACGAGCGCCTGGCTTTTTTCGCGCATTGAGGTATGACGAGGCAGGTTCCTGCAGTTCTGCGTGCAACCCCCCACCGCATTCCTGCTTCTGGTAACGTGATAGTCAGGCAATGATTAATCTCATTCCGGCGTTACTTCTTTTCCAGGATTCAAACCCGGTCGCGCCTCCTCCAGTCGGCGAGCTGAGCGGGATCGTGGAGATGTTCCAGAACAGCGGACCCATCGCCCTGACAGTGCTCGGTGCGTTGCTGGTTGCGAGTCTTTTTTCCTGGGCGATCATTCTCGGCAAGTGGGCGAGCTTCCGGCGGGCGGCGGCGCAGAGCCGGCGCTTTCTGCGCGCATTCAGGAAGGCGAATCGGCTGCAGGAAATTGCCACGGTCAGCGAACAGTTCAAGCCCAGTCCTCTGGTGAACGTCTTTGATGAGGTGTACGAGACGTACCGGCGGCAGACGGGCGGGTTTGGGCCGCCGCGGAACATCACGGCGCTGGAGCGAGCAGGACAGACCGCAGCCAGCGAGTCGCTGACGTCGATGGAGGGCCGGCTGACGTGGCTGGCAAGCATCGGCGCTATATCGCCGTTCGTCGGACTTTTTGGCACGATTATGGGCATCGTGAAAGCGTTTCAGGGACTGGGGAACGCAGGCACGGCAACGCTGCGGGCGGTGGCACCGGGCGTATCCGAAGCGCTGATCACAACGGCAGCCGGACTGCTGGTGGCGATTCCAGCGGTGATTGCCTACAACCAGTTGACGGCGCGCTGCCGGGATTTTGCGGCGCGCATGGACGATTTTGCGCGCGAACTGCTGAACAGCATGGAAGAAGCGACGCTCGGTCCGAATCAGGATCCAGGGGAGAAGCCGCGTGGCGTTCACTAGCAGAAGCGGGCACACGCAGACGGCGCTGGCGGAGATCAACATCACGCCGCTGGTGGACGTTGTGCTGGTGTTGCTGGTGATTTTTATGCTGACCGCGCCGGTGCTGCAGTCGGGCATCCAGGTGAATGTGCCGAAGACGAAGACGGTGCGTGAGATTACCGAGCAGCGCACGGTGCTGACGATCGACAAGGATCAGCAGGTGTTTCTGAACGACAAGCTGGTGAACCTGAACGATCTGCCGAATATTTTGCGATCGCAGAGTTCGGACACTACGAAGCAGGTGGTTTATCTGCGTGCGGACGAGAAGGTACCGTTTGGGGCGTTTGCCACGCTGATGGATGCGGTGAAGCAGTCGGGCATCACGAATGTGAGCATTGTTACGCAGCCTGCTGAAACGCCGCGCAAGTAATACCACTTCCCTTCTGTTTGGTGATGCCGCAGGAAAACCTGCGCGCGTCGTGCATCCAAATTAACTGCAATTGGCAGTGAACAAGAGAGTGGAGGCGCTATGCCAGGCAGAGATGGACTGGTGCCAGCTCAGGAGCTGGCCGCAACCAACGAAGCTCATTTCCCCAACGAAAGCGCGGAATATCGCACAGCGCGCAATAAGCTGCTGGCGGAGGAGATTGAGTTGCGTCGGCATGTAGAACGGGTGGCTGCACAACGGCGGTCCTTACCGCCGGGCGGTGAGATTCCGCGGGATTATGAATTTGGCGGCGAGGCGGGGCCGATTCGTTTATCGGAGCTTTTCGGGGACAAAGAGACGCTGTTTGTTTACAGCATGATGTTCGGTCCACAACGGAAGGGGCCTTGTCCGATGTGCACGTCGTTCCTGAGTTCATGGAACGGGGCTGCACGGAATTTGCGGGAGCGCATAGCGATGGCGGTGACTGGCCGGTCACCGATCGAGCGGCTGACGGAGTACAAAAACCAGCGCGGGTTCAGGGACCTGCACTTCGCCTCCGATGGACAGGGCGACTTTACGCGCACCTATGTGAACCGTGAGGATGCGGATGTTCCGGGATTCTCGGTATTCACAAAGCGGGAGGGGACGGTGCGGCACTTTTACAGCGGCGAGCTAAGTGGAGCGATGGCGGATCCGGGGCAGGATCCACGGGGGGCGCCGGATATGGATCCACTGTGGCTGATGCTGGATCTGTCGCCGGAGGGTCGCGGGACGGACTGGTATCCAAAGCTGGAATACGACCGGGAGTAGTCGAAGAAGAAAGTCATCCCGCAGCGGCTCAAAACCTGATCGATTTAGTGGACAGATGGCACGGGTGAGACCGTGCCGTTACAAAGCGGGTGTTCTTCAGACCAGTCCTTTCCGATCAGTTGGCGCTGGTGATCATGCGCACGTACTCGTGCCAGAACTGAACACCTTTCCAGAAGGATTGCTCGGGCAGGCGCTCGTCTTTACCGTGCGCGCGGACGTCGTTGGTTTCGAGCTCGACGGCGGACCAGTTGTAGGTGGGGATGCCGGCGGCGTTGGTGAAGACGCTGTCGGAGGCGCCGTCGGCCATGTCGGCAACGACAGGAGTGCCGGGCCAGTAGACAGCAACAAGCTTCTCAAGCGGCTTCATGACTTCGGGCTGAAGCGCTACTGGAGGCGGGCCTTTAGAGTCAGGCGCGCCGCTGTGAAGGCCACCGCCGTCGTCGACATATCTCACGTTGACTTTCGGGTCGTTGAAGACGCGGATCAGGTCCTGACGGACTTCTTCGCGGGAATGGCCCGGGAGAATGCGGCAATTGACGTTGGCCTGAGCCATCTGGGGCAGTGCGTTGTTAGCGTGGCCGGCCTCGATGCGGGTGGCGACGCAGGTGGTGTGAAGGGTTGAGTTCCATTCCGGCGACACGGAAATGCGAGCGATGGCGGCGGGATCGGGATGGGGGGCGAGAATCTTGCGCATATCGGCAGCAGTTGCCGAGGGCTCGAGGGTGGCCAGTTTTACGAAGTAAGCACGCGTGATGGCATTCAGCTCGAAGGGAAACTGGTAATTCTGGAGGCGCTGAAGCGCGTCGGCGATGTGGTAGATGGCATTGTCGGGCACGGGCAGTGAACTGTGGCCGCCGGGATTGGTGACGGTGAGTTCATAGTCGGCGTAGAGCTTCTCGCTGGCATCGACGTCGGCTGAGATGGCTTTGCCGTGGTCGAGGTCGACGCCGCCACCATCGGGATTAAAGGCGAACTCGGCCTTCATCAGCTCAGGATGATTTTTGAGGAGCCAGTCGACGCCGTTGGATTTGCCGCCTTCTTCATCGGCGGTGAGGGCGAGGATGAGGTCGCGGTCGGGCTTGAATCCTTCCTGGTGGAGGCGGATAAAGGTCGTAACCAGCATGGCGTCGGCGTCTTTCATGTCCTGGGTGCCGCGCCCGTAGTAGTAGCCGTCCTTCTCGATGAACTCGAAGGGATCGGTGGTCCAGTCTTCGCGGCGGGCTTCGACTACATCTTCGTGGCCGATGAAGAGGATGGGCGCGTGGGCTCCGGTACCGTGATAACGGACGACGAGGTTTTCTTTGCGGTCATTCGGGCCGCCGAGGAAGATGTCGCTTGCGGGAAAGCCGGCGTCGAGGAAGCGCTGCTGCATGGCTTTGGAAACGGCGGTGACGCTGCCGACCGAGTCCGTGCTGTTGATATCGATGATCTGGCGAAAGATGCCGAGGGCCAGTTCTTTGGTGGCGGGATCGGGGGGCGTCCAGGCGGGCGCGGACTGCGCGAGCGCGGAAGACGCGGCGAAAGCAGCGAACACAAGGACGGGTGCGAAACGATTTCGCATGAAGTGGGCTCCTGTTGCAGTGAAAAGACAAGGTAACAGATTGTTCACAGTATCTCGTCGTATCTTTTGCTGCCTGGCATCCATCGGGAGTTTTTCGTAAGCTGATCGCGCAAGGTAAAGAGGTCGGCAATGGATGTGAAAGCGGCACGAAAAATCGTTTGCGGCGGAATGGTGACCGGAGCGATGCTGGCAGCAACCCTGATGGCGCAACCTGCGGGAACAGCGCAAACGGAATTTGTGAACACGCTGATGCCGCAGCCGGCACAGCTGACGCCAGGCGTGGGACGGCTCGATCTCTCGCGCGGGGCGGGGATTGCCGCCGATAAGTTCCACGACGATCGGCTGGATGGGGCGATTGCGTGGGCGCGGCAGCGGCTGGAAGAGCAGACCGGAATGATGATGGGGACGGGTGCTGCGGCGATGACCATTTCTGTAGATGGCGCCGGACAGGCGGTTCAGGGTCTCGACGAAGATGAGTCGTACACGCTGGAGGTGACGCCGCAGGGCGCGCATCTGCACGCGGCAACGGATGTAGGCGCGATGCGGGGCCTGGAGACGGTACTGCAACTGGTGCAGTCGGATGGGCAGAGCTTTTGGCTGCCTGCGGTGTCGATTCAGGATTCGCCTCGATTCAAGTGGCGCGGGCTGATGATCGATGTGTCGCGGCACTTTCAGCCGGTAGGCGTGATTGAGCGAACACTGGACGGGATGGCCGCGGTAAAGATGAACATCTTTCACTGGCATTTGAGCGACGATCAGGGATTTCGGATCGAGAGCAAGGTTTATCCGAAGCTGACGGAAGACGGCTCGGACGGGCAGTACTACACGCAGGACCAGGCACGCGAAGTGGTGGAATATGCGCGGGGGCTGGGGATTCGCGTGGTGCCGGAGTTCGACATGCCGGGGCACAGCACGGCGTGGGCAGTTGGTTATCCGGAGCTGGTGAGCGGGCCTGGACCGTTTTCGATCGAGCGGAAGTTTGGGGTATTCGATCCGGTGATGGATCCGACGCGGGAGAGCACGTACCTGTTTCTCGACAAATTTTTTGGCGAGATGGCGGCGATTTTTCCCGATGAATACATGCACATCGGCGGCGATGAGAACAACGGCGTGGAGTGGAAGCAAAACGCAAAGATTCAGGCGTTCATGAGCGCGCACAATCTGAAGGACACAGCGGGGCTGCAGGCGTATTTCAACCAGAAGCTGTTACAAATCCTGAAAAAGCACGGAAAGAAGATGATCGGATGGGATGAGGTGTTGACACCCGATTTGCCAAAAGACGTTGTGGTGCAGTCGTGGCGGGGATTTGCTTCGCTGGAGGCAGGGGCGAAGCAGGGATACAGCGGGATTCTCTCGGCAGGCTACTATCTGGATCACATGCAGGCTGCCTCGGAGCACTACGCGGTCGATCCGCTGCCGGGCGGAAACGATCTGACGCCGGAGCAGGCGGCGCGGATCCTGGGCGGCGAGGCATGCAGCTGGGACGAATACGTGGGGCCGCGGACGATCGATTCGCGGATCTGGCCGCGGACGGCGGCGATTGCGGAGCGGCTGTGGTCGCCGCGAACGGTGACGAGTGAGGACGACATGTACCGGCGGCTGGGAGTGGAGTCGCTGCGTCTGGAGGAGCTGGGGCTGACGCATATTTCGCAGGAAGGGGCGAGCCTGCGCGCGCTGGCCGGGACGCAGCAGATTGAGGCGCTGCGGCCGCTGATGGCGGTGCTGGAGCCGGTGGATTTCGACACGCGCTCGGAGTGGTCGGAAAAGCACGGTGTGACGACGCTGACTCCGATGAACAGCCTGGTGGATGCGCTGCCGCCTGATCCGCCGTCGCGGCACGATTTCGGCGATCTGATGAGCACTTACCTGGAGGATCCCGCCGGACATCCGGAAGAAGAGGCGGCACTAACGGCGACGTTTCGTTCGTGGTCGGTGGGGCCGGAGTTGATGGGACTGATGTCGGGCTCGCCGCAACTGGCGGAGGCGCTTCCGCGGGCACAGCAGCTGGCGGAGTTGGGAACGATGGGGCTCGAGGCGGTGTCGTATTTGTCGGCGGGCGTGCCGGCTCCGCAGGGGTGGAAGGCGCAGAAGCTGGCGCTGCTGGATGAGGCAGAAAAGCCGGTGGCTCTGACGCGGTTTACCGTGCTGAAGGCGATGCGGGATTTGGTGAATGAGGTGAGGTAGGGTTGCGGAGAGAGTTTAGAGTTTAGGGATTAGAGTTTAGGGGAGAATGCAGAGGATAGGCGCTGAACGTTGTCGTCTAAACTCTAACTCCAATCCCCAAACTCTGCTCTTAGACGATCCAGCCGCCGCCTACTACTTCATCTTCGTTGTAGAAGACGGCAGCCTGGCCTGGGGTTACGGCTCGCTGGGGGTCGTCGAAGGTGGCTTCTACTTCGCTGTCATCGGTCATGCGAATTGTGGCCGGGGCTGGTTCGTGGCGGTGACGAATCTTGGCTCGGACTCGCATCTCGCCTTCGAGATGCGGGATGGAAATCCAGTTGAGTTCGCGGGCGCGGAGAGTCTTTGTGGTCGCTTCGGCGTCGCTGCCGACTGTGACGCGATGGCTGGCGTTATCGATTTGAATGACGTAGAGCGGGTCGGGCGAGGCTACACCGAGGCCCTTGCGCTGGCCGATGGTGAAGTTGTGGACGCCGGTGTGGCGGCCGATCACCTCGCCCGATGAGGAGACCAGTTCGCCGGCGGAGTCGGGGATTTCTTCGCCTTGCTCGCTGAGGTAGGCGCTGATGAACTTTTTATAGTCGCCGCCGGGGATGAAGCAGATCTCCTGGGAGTCGGGCTTGATGGCGACGGCGAGGCCGTGCTGCGCGGCGATGTCGCGGACTGCCGACTTCTGAAGATTGCCGAGGGGGAAAAGGGTGCGCGAAAGCTGCTCCTGCGTGAGGCCGAAGAGGAAGTACGTCTGGTCCTTGCTGTGGTCGGCGGGGCGCGAGAGGATCCAGCGATTGCGCGCGGGGTCGTACTGATTGCGGGCGTAGTGGCCGGTGGCGATGCGGTCGGCGCCGATCTGGCGTGCGCGGACGAGGAGCTGATCGAACTTGAGGTGGTTGTTGCAGAGGGAGCAGGGGATGGGAGTGCGGCCGTTGAGGTACTCCTGGACGAAGGGGCGGACGACGTCCTGCTCGAAACGCTCCTGCTCATTGACGACGTAGTAGGGGATGTCAAGGGTCTCGGCGACGCGGCGGGCGTCGTAGACATCATCGAGGGAGCAGCAGCGGCCGGTGACCTGCTCGGGCATGCCCTCTTTGCCGGCGAGGCGGCGCTGGTTCCAGAGCTGGAGGGTGAGACCGACGAGGTCGTAGCCCCCGGCCCGGAGCATGGCCGCGACGGCGGAGGAGTCGACGCCTCCGGACATGGCTACGGCGATGGTGTTATTGGGCATGCGTTCCTGTAATAAGTATGACAGGAACGCGCGGCACAGAGCACACAGGTCAGAAGGTGGCCAGTTTGACCTTTCCTACCTGAGGAACGTATCCACAATCCATTCCGCTTGATCGGCGAGTTCTACCCGACCCAAGAGTCGAATCATTGCTTCGCGGTCTTTGTGCTCGACAGCTCTATCCCAATCGGGCAACAGACCAACTTCGAAAAAGCGTTCGTTGACTGTCATGCCGGACAATCGACAATGATGGCGATGTTCTCACGCCGCTGACAGACCCACAAATACTTTCAAGTTCGACGCAATCGAATTGGCCTACTGGCCCAGGTTTAGGGAACGGCGCCTGTCTTATTGATTGACGCCGCTGGCGAGGAAGCCTCCGTCGATGACGAGGACCTGGCCGGTGACGAAGGAGGCTGCGTCGGAGGCGAGGTAGATGGCAGCGCCGACAACTTCTTCGGTTTTGCCGAAGCGGTTCATCGGAGTGCGCATCTGAAGTTCTTTGCCGCGTGGGGTGTTGTCGAGGAGGTCGGCGTTGAGAGCGGTGCGGAAGACGCCGGGAGCGATGGCGTTGACGAGGACGCCCTTCTTCGACCACTCGACGGCGAGAGAGCGGGTAAGCGAGGCGACGGCGGCTTTGCTGGCGGCGTAAGCGGCGACTTCAGCGAGGGCGACGAAGGAGTTGAGCGAGGCGATGTTGATGATGCGACCGTAGCCTCGGTCGAGCATGTGTGTGCCGAAGATCTGGCAGGCGCGGAGGGTGCCGGTGAGGTTGGTGTCGATGATGTCGCGCCACTCGTCCTCGGGGAAGGTGAGGGTGGGGGCGCGTTTGATTTTGCCGGCGCTGTTGACGAGGATGTCGACTTTTCCGAAGGTGGAGACGGATTCGTCGAGGAGGCGCTGGAGGGAGGCGCGGTCCTGCATATCGCAGGGTAGGCGAAGGGTCTTGCGGCCGCGTTCTTCGATTTCGGCGGCGGTGGCGTCGACTTGTTCCTGACGGCGAGAAGAGGCGATGACGTTGGCGCCGGCTTCCGCGAGGCCGAGCGAGATGGCGCGGCCGATACCGGAGGTTCCACCGACGACGACAGCGGTTTTGCCGTTGAGCTGGAGGGAGGCCAGCGTCATTTAGCCTCCGCGTGAGCGAGGACGGCGACGGGAGACGGCTTGCCGAGGAAGACGGGGCCAATGTGGCGGGCGTAAAGGTTCTCAGTCACGTTTTTGGCAATCACTTTTTCATTGGCCTCGAGGAGATGCAGGTAGCTGTCTCCCATTTTCGCAGCGATTTTGAATCCTACGTGGAGAAGCTGGCGCAGGCTGGGATTGTAGTCCGGCGAGTGAGGATCGTGGCGGAGCGCTGAGGTGAATTGATCGGAGGTCCAGCGCGCAACAGTGGCCGGCGTGGGAAGTTTGGCCGGATCGATGTCGATGACAGTGGCGTAGGGGGCACAGAGCTCCTCGCGATACGCGTAGGCTTCGGCGTAAATTTCTTTGGCGAGGGCGAGGCCGTCACCACCGGCTTCAGCGAGGCCGATGATCTCCTCCAGCCAGGTGGTGCCCGCGGTTTTGAGATGGACGCCGGAGTTTTTCGTGGTTTCGTGAATGGCGGAGTAGATGGAGAATTTGTCGCTGCCGGAGTGAACGCTGAGCTTGAGGTTCTTTGGCAGGCCGAGATTGGCAGTGGCCCAGGCGATGGCGGCGACGTCGAGCGCCATCTCGCGGCGGAACTGGTCGACATTGCCGACGTAATCGACGCCTTTGTTGAAGCGGCCAGTGAACTTGGGGGCGATG
>Ga0206832_10130_pt1 | contig 19590 bp, 14 predicted proteins | sample Alteio_BWOrgCont_74_FD_152896 | JGI IMG/M metagenome (GOLD analysis project Ga0206832, IMG submission 152896) | Enriched cells from forest soil in Barre Woods Harvard Forest LTER site, Petersham, Massachusetts, United States -... | ecosystem: Environmental > Terrestrial > Soil > Temperate forest >... | reverse complement strand
AAATTGCATTTCCATAACGCATGTACATGTAGATTTTAAGGTCAATTCAACTTTTTCTCCGTGTCCGCCATTTGTTTGTTTACTTACTAATCAGTCCGATGCACGGGTAAATAAATTTCACTGGGATTTTGGCGATGGCACTACTGATACTGCCGAAAACCCAACCCATATATATTTCTACCCCGGTGTTTATACAGTATCGCTTGTAGGCACTACTCCGCAAGGATGTTTTGATACTATAGTTTATCCCCAACTTATCACGGTGCAGGGCCCTACCGGTCAATTTACCGTAAGCCCGAAAATTGGCTGCGTCCCTCTGGTGGTAACGGTAACCGCAACCCCTTCATTAAATACAAAAACCCTTTGGTGCGATTTGGGCGACGGAACTGTAATTCACGATACTATATTGGTTATACATTCATACAACCAGGCAAGAGTTTATCACCCTCAGTTTGTTTTGGTTGATTACGTTGGCTGCACAGTTCCTTATCCTTTAGACTCCGTAACAACACTGCCGGTTCCGCAATTAACCGTTGCCGATACCACTGTATGTTCAGGCGCCACAGTTAGTCTTGCAATTGTCTCTGATGTAAACCAGATTCAATGGAGCCCCGATACACTGCTTAATTGCAACAACTGCAAAACAGTTACGCTTACCCCGGCCGATTCGATGGTATATATGGTTAGTGCAACAAACGGGTACGGATGCCAAACACTAAGAACCGTACGTGTAAATGCCGTACCTCTCCCGGTATTGAATGATTCAGTAACTGCACGCTTATGTGCTCAGGATTCAAAAACGCTTTTTGTGGGCAATGCCAATAAAATTGTTTGGTCACCGGCTTTATACCTTAGCGATTCAACAGTTGCCTCACCGGTATGCACTCCTTTAGCTTCGGTTAATTATACGGTTACAGGATATAATCAACTGGGCTGTAGCACTACCGCCCACGTTCCGGTAACTGTTGGCAATAAGGTAGCCATAAGCCTTCCGGCCGACCTTAAGGCATGCACCGATGGCAACGTTAACCTTCCAACAAGTATAATTTTTGCATCTGAGCTGGGCGCTACTTATAGCTGGAACAATGCTCAGTATTTAAATGACCCTACTTCACCCGACCCTATCGCAACAATGCAAGGCGGCTCAATGGATTTTACAGTAATAGTAAGCAGCGGCCATTGCATTCCCGATACAGAAACGGTTAAAGTTGAAGTTGTGGCCATACCTGATATAGAAGTTTCATCTACCGTTGCAACAACTCCAATGGCCGATGTGCCTTTGTATGCTGCATCGCACCAGGAGCTAACTTACCAGTGGTTTGCAAACGATTCTTTAAGCTGCACCGATTGTCGCCGCACCGATTTATTCCCAACCCATTCGCAGACTGTTTATGTAGTGGGAACCAACAGCACCGGCTGCACCGTTCGCGATTCGGTATTTATTGATGTGCAGGGTTGCGATGGCGGAACTATTTACCTGCCTAACACCTTCACCCCTAACGGCGACGGGTTGAACGATAAGTTCTATATCCGCACGGCCACATTAAGCAGCCTGAAATATTTCAGAATTTTCGACCAATGGGGAAACATGGTTTTTGAAACAAACAACCTTAGCGAAGGTTGGGATGGAAGTACAAACGGTAAGGCAGCCGCCCAGGCAGTATATGTATACGTGCTTGAAGGCAAATGCCAAAACGGATATGATGTAATTAAAACAGGAAACGTAACAGCTATCAGGTAAACAGATGAATACTGGTTACCGGTGCTAACAGGCCTTAAAAACAGATGAACAATTACCACCAATTGAAAAATTGGTCACTTGAAGTGCATCCTGACATGAATACAACAAAGTGCCCCGTAAAGGAGCGCTGTTTAACATAGCTTTTTATCACCTAACAATTATTTTTTAACGTAAACCAATGACTATGACAATTTCTGAACGCATTAGAAAAATTAGGGAATATCGCGGCCTGAAGCAAGTGACAGTTGCCAACGACATGCATATTACTCAACAAGCCTATAGCTGGCTTGAACGCAAAAGCGGAAACATTAAAGTTGAAACACTGAAACGTTTTTGTGATGTAATGAAGGTAGACCTTCCGTTTTTGGTAGCCAACGAAATACCGGTTACCGATGAGAACATGCAAATGTTTGATAAGCTTAACTACTCAGTAGTTTTTGAAGACTACAAGAAACTGAAGAACAAGATTAACACCTACGAAGACCTGATACTCCGCAAACAAAACACCGCAACAGTATAAGGCAACTACTCCGAAGGAAGCAGAGTAGTAAAAAAACAACCACCTGCCATAGCACGTGGCTTTTAGAAAGTTGAACACAAAACCGCATTTCTACTTATCAGAATGCGGTTTTGTGTTTTAAGGGGCTTAGTGGAATTTGGAGAAGCTATTTTTTTCGATAACAACTCTTATCTTCACTCACCCGTAAAAACGTATAGAATGAGAAAGGCTTTGTGGCTGTTTATGGTTTCAACGATTATTTTGATGGTAGCCCCATCATGCAACAGCAATAAAATAGCCTGCCCAACATACGCGGAGAGTTTCCCTGAAAGCACTAAAAAGTCTAAAAAACCTGAGGCACCCAAGGCACTACCTAAAAAAAGCAAACCTGTAGTTAGCCATAGCATGGGCCCTCGGTAGGCTATATTCTTAACTAATTTATATGTAGATATCTATCGGTGAACAGGCTCCAACTCGCTTTGATATTGGGCGGATACGAAAAAACTAAGGATTTTATTGGAATATTGATTTTTTGAGTAGATGAACTGAAGTTTGGCTTCCCTTATATCTTTCCTAGCAATTTTATTTTTTGAATCCAACAAATTATATTCAACAGTAATCTTAGTAAAGCCTTGCACTTCCTCTATTGTAACTTTAGCGCTTTCTTTGGCGGGTATGCCTAAAATTTTTAACAGTCGACCGGCCTCATTAAACTCAAACTTAGCTCGTGCGGAGTCCAGATATTTTTCTGCATACATTGTTTTAGCTTCCGCAAAATCTTTATGTGCTGCTAATTCAATAAACTTATATGAACTATCCACTTGGCTAATGGCGGTTCCACCATTACACTGTGCAAATAATATTAGGATAATGGTTAATAATAAAAGTGGTTTAAAAGTCCGCTTCATTTGGCTATATTTTCGTGAAACATCATTACTCAACTTATTTTCCCCCAAATATGTTCTTTTGAGCCTTCTTCGACATACTTCAATAATGGTTGATGTTCAGGCTTTGAAAGCGATGGGTCGGTTTCTATTAATTCATAAGCCGTAGTTCGCGCAGCTTCAAGTATAGTGCCATCGGCCACTAAATCTGCAAGCCTTAAATTAACGGTGCCGCTTTGGCGGGTTCCTTCCAAATCACCTGGCCCCCGCAATTTCAAATCTTCCTCGGCAATAATAAACCCATCATTGGTTTGGCACATTACCGATATGCGCTGCTTGCTCTCGTTCGATAGTTTATGCCCGGTCATTAAAATGCAAAACGATTGCTCAGCACCCCTGCCCACACGCCCACGCAACTGGTGTAGTTGAGACAAACCAAAGCGCTCCGCATTTTCAATAATCATAACAGATGCATTTGGCACATTTACCCCTACCTCAATTACCGTAGTGGCCACCATGATGTCTGTTTCCCCTCTTACAAACCGCTGCATTTCAAAATCCTTATCGGCTGCCCTCATGCGTCCATGCACAATACTTACATGGTAATCAGGCATTGGGAACGCCCTCGAAATGCTTTCGTACCCATCCATTAAATGTTTCAAATCCAGCTTCTCACTTTCTTCAATCAGCGGATAAACAATATATACCTGCCTGCCCTTTTCAATTTCTTCTTTTAAAAAACCAAACACCCTTAATCGGTCCGCATCGGTTCTGTGCAGCGTACGTATCGGCTTTCTCCCCGGCGGCAATTCATCAATTACCGAAACATCTAAATCGCCATAAATAGTCATAGCCAAAGTGCGCGGTATGGGCGTAGCGGTCATTACCAAAATATGCGGAGGCTTTTCATTTTTGGCCCACATTTTTGCACGTTGTTCAACGCCAAAACGGTGCTGTTCGTCAATTACCACCAGCCCCAAATTTTTAAATACCACGCCGTCCTCAATCAAGGCGTGGGTGCCTATTAAAATATCAATCTTACCTTCGGCCAGGTTTTCAAGTATAAACTTACGGGCCTTGCCTTTTACGTTACCGGTTATCAATGCCACTTCAAGGTTGGCACCGCGCAAGGCTTCCAAAATACTTTCGTAATGCTGGTTGGCCAATATTTCGGTAGGTGCCATCATACAGGCCTGGAAACCATTGTCAATCGCCATCAACATGGTAATAAGCGAAACAACCGTTTTACCACTACCTACATCACCCTGCAACAACCGGTTCATTTGCCTGCCCGATAGCGTATCTTTCCTAATCTCTTTCAGTACACGTTTCTGTGCACCAGTCAATTCAAACTTCAATAACTGCTTATAAAACAGGTCGAACTTGTTATCTATCTTTTCAAAAATAAAGCCCTTCGATATTTTACCCCGGTTCGATTTTACCTTCAGCATTTGCAACTGAATCAAAAACAACTCTTCAAACTTTAATCTGCGGGTTGCCTCGTGCAACAGCTTTTCATTTTTAGGGAAATGAATATTTACCATCGCCTGGTACCGCGATATCAGTTTGTATTTCTGTAGTATCTCTACCGGCATAAACTCCGGTAAGTCCCTCTCTTTAATTTGAACGAACAGCGTTTGCACCAGCCTCGAAATCCCTTTCGAATCAAGGTTTCTCTTCTTCGCTTTTTCCGAAGACGAATAAACCGGTTGAAGTCCCTTACCCGATGCCTTTATCTCATCTGTAAACAATACAATTTCGGGATGCGGTATATTGTAATAGCCATTAAAAACTGTAGGCTTGCCAAAAACGATATAATCCGTTTTGGGCTTTAGGGTTTTGAGTATAAAATCAACACTTTGAAACCAAACCAGCTCAATCTCTCCGGTTTCATCTCTAAAAGTAGCAATCAGCCGTTTTTGGCGCTTATCGCCCACCTGTTTAAAGCCCGTAAGCTGACCCTTCAATTGTATGTATTGGGTTTGCGGGTTAATCTCTTTTATTTTATGAATAACCGAGCGGTCTACATACCTAAAGGGGTAATATTTCAGCAAATCACCAAAGGTATGCACACCTAACTCCTTGCGCATCAGCTCTCCACGTGGTGGGCCCACACCCTTCAAAAACTCAATATTTGATTGCAGCAACGATGCCATGGTTGGTATTACAAATAACGAAGTTAGAAGGACAACTTACATTTTTAAGAACCCACAAAGGTTACTTGTGCTTTTAATCGTCCAAAAACCGACATTTAATAGCCAATTTCTTCCAAATTTCCCCGCAAATCATATATTTGCGCTCCAATTTTAAAATTCCGAATACTTAATACTAAATACTTACTACCAACATTATGGATCATTTACTCTACGTTTTACCCGTTTTTGGCATTATCGCCCTTATCTATATGTTCTTCCTTTCGCAATGGGTTGCTAAGCAAGATGCAGGCGATGAAAAAATGCAAGGTATTGCTAACCACATTGCCGAGGGAGCCATGGCTTTCTTGAAAGCTGAGTACCGTATCCTTATTGTTTATGTGGTAATTGCCGGTATTGGTTTGGGCTGCCTTTCTCAGGTAGATAAAGTAAAAGACCACTCAAGCTTATTGATAGTAGCTGCCTTTGTAACAGGCTGTTTCTTTTCGGCAGCAGCTGGTTTTATAGGTATGAAAATAGCTACCAAGGCTAATGTGCGCACTACACAAGCAGCTCGTACAAGTTTAGCTAAAGCTTTAAAAGTATCTTTTGGTGGTGGCACTGTAATGGGTTTAGGGGTTGCCGGTTTGGCGGTTCTTGGCCTTAGCATGTTGTTCATTCTTTTCTTCCACCAGTTTATGGGCGGTAATTTTGCAACCGGTGGTGGATACGATGGTATGACTAAGGTGCTTGAAGTATTAGCTGGTTTCTCACTAGGTGCTGAGTCAATCGCTTTATTCGCACGCGTGGGTGGCGGTATCTACACAAAAGCTGCCGACGTAGGTGCCGACTTAGTTGGTAAAGTAGAAGCTGGTATTCCTGAAGATGATCCACGTAACCCTGCAACTATTGCCGATAACGTAGGCGATAACGTGGGCGACGTTGCCGGCATGGGCGCCGATTTGTTCGGTTCATATGTAGCAACCGTGTTAGCTTCAATGGTATTGGGTAACTATTTAATTCGCGATAACGGTGGTTCAATTGCTGACGCCTTTGGTGGTATTGGCCCTATTTTGTTACCGGTTACAATTGCCGGTGTAGGTATTATCTGCTCTATTATAGGCACATGGTTAGTAAACGTTAGCGAAAGCGCAGGTTTAAATACCGATGCAGTGCAAAGCGCGTTAAACCGCGGTAACTGGGTATCTATGATTTTGGCAACTGCAGCCTCTTTCTTCCTTATCAAATTTATGTTGCCTGACACTATGAAAATGAGCGTGTTTCATGCCGGTGTATTCAGCGTAATGGATACGACTTCAATAAATGTATTTTATGCAGTGCTTATTGGCATGGCGGTAGGTGCGGCCATCTCTTCAATTACCGAATACTACACAGGCCTTAGCGGCAAACCGGTTCGCGATATCGTTCAAAAATCGGCTACCGGTGCAGCAACCAACATCATTGCAGGTTTAGGTACTGGTATGCTTTCAACAGCTTTCCCTATCATTATTTTTGCTGCTGCAATTTGGGGTGCTTATTCACTGGCTGGTTTTTATGGTGTAGGTATCGCCGCTTCGGCTATGATGGCTACAACAGCTATGCAATTAGCAATCGATGCTTTCGGTCCTATTTCTGATAACGCAGGTGGTATTGCCGAAATGAGCGAATTACCGGCTAACGTTCGTGAGAAAACCGATATCCTTGATTCTGTTGGTAACACAACAGCAGCCGTAGGTAAAGGTTTCGCTATCGCTTCGGCCGCTTTAACCTCATTGGCTCTGTTTGCAGCTTACGTTACCTTAACCGGCATTAACGGCATCAATATTTTCGACGCTAAAGTTTTAGCGGCCCTATTTATTGGTGGTATGATACCTGTGGTATTCTCTGCACTTGCCATGAATAGCGTGGGTAAAGCAGCTATGGATATGGTGAATGAAGTTCGCCGCCAGTTCCGCGAAATACCTGGTATTTTAGAAGGAACCGGAAAACCTGAATACGGCAAGTGCGTTGAAATTTCAACCAAAGCCGCATTGCGCGAAATGTTGTTGCCTGGAGTTATAACCATTGTTACACCGGTATTAGTAGGTGTAGGCATGGGTGCTGAAGCATTAGGTGCTTATATGGCAGGCGTTACTGTATCAGGTGTGCTTTGGGCTATCTTCCAAAACAACGCCGGTGGTGCATGGGATAACGCAAAAAAATCTTTCGAGAAAGGTGTTGATATTGAAGTAAACGGAAAGGTTGAAAAATTCTTCAAAAAATCTGAACCGCACAAAGCTGCTGTAGTAGGCGATACCGTAGGCGATCCTTTCAAAGATACCTCAGGCCCTTCAATGAACATCTTGATCAAATTATCATCTCTGGTTGGTTTAACAATCGCTCCGCTAATCGCAGTTCAGCATACTACGCCAACAGGCCAGGTTGTTCCTGAGCAGAAGATTGAAGTGAAGAAAGAAGTTGTAAAACCAACAGCCATGGTAGCTAACTACCAGGATTTTGTAAGCAAGGCAAAATAATTTTCGATAAATAATTTTAAAAATGGCCGATGAAATTTTCATCGGCCATTTTCATTTACACCAAAAGATGAATGCACCGACTATGCGATTGCAATAGGATGAATTCGGAGATAAAAAGAGGAGGAGGTTGAGATATACGCTTCGTTAATAGATAACCATTTTTCCCGTTTGAATAAGCTGATTACTCGTGAGAGCTTTCCAGATATACACCCCTCTACTTTTAAACTCAATACTTATGTCGCTATATGTATTGGTTAATAAAATCTGCTCCATTTTTTTGCCCGTTATATCATATATCATCAGGTTAATTGGCAGCAAATTGCCATCAGTCGTTTCTACGCCGAAGTTGCCATCATTCAAAGTTGGGAATTGTTGGATAAAATTGTCCGCAACATTCGATTGTAGTTCGGTTGCAAAATCAGAGAAAGGAGTTCCCCAAACTTCATTGCCTTTGGCATAATAAATTAGCATAGTAGAGTCAAAAATCTCATCATAACATGGGCCGCACCCTCCCGAAAACTGGTAGTTCAACACCATTCCTAAACCGTTGCCGAATCCAAGAATTTCTCCTGCCGGCATACATAACGATTGAAGAATCGTATTTGTTACTCGCCCATGATACTGAGAGATTGAATCTTTAATGACAGTGGCAGGCGCATTAATGGTACAGTTAACAGCATCCAAATCAACTTCGTAACCGGATAAGTTTTGTAACGTTATCGTATCAAATAAATCCGGCAGCGGAAACAGCCTTTCTTCCTGAATGTATTTTGTAGAAGAGTCCGGTGAGTAAAAAACTTGTGTTATAACGTATCTTGAATAGGTTATCGAAAATTCGCTATCAGGGTAAGCGTGGTCATAACCGCCGTAATATTTAATAAAATGAGTCCTATAATCAAAAGTATCCCCAACGCTAAAATTATAAACCTGGGCGCGTGTTAAAGTATCACCGGCCTTAGCATTCATCGCAACGAATGGAAAAAACAGGAGAAGAATTCTTTTCATATCCGGATAGTCACACTAAATATAATAATTTTATTCTAACGGTAATGAGTTCTTAGCCTTTCAAATTTGTATTCTTAGTGAAACTTAGTGTCCTTAGTGCCTCAGTGGTAAACGTATTTGAATTTCGGAACTGAAAAAATTAAATTTGAGCATGAAATTTTTGTTTTCACTTTTATTAATAGTTGGCTTAGCCAACTCAGCGGTTTCTCAAAAGGCAACTACGCAGGCCTTGCCTATGCCATTGTACATCCGCATGATGGACTCAACCACTTCTATTGACGTAGTATTTATGTTAGATAAAGGTGGCAGTATTTCGGTTGAAGGCCGCAACGCTAAAATGTTCAACTCGTTTTTTGAAAGAGAAACCTCACCAACATTTAATGCCCCACAAGCCGGCACCGTAATGTGGCAAATAAATGGTAAAGAGTTTTTATCCGGCAAATTCTTTTTGGGCGATACAACCGGTTATGTAGTAATTACCAAAAACGGCAAGGAATATGTAAACCGCATTAACAGCCAGGGCAACCATTTCTTTAAAGGCCAGGGCCGTAAGCAATAGCCTTGATTTTAAAAATCTAAATTCTAAACAATGCCAAGTTTCGATGTTATCAGTAAAGTTGACCCCCAAACGGTTGAAAATGCCATTAACGTGGCCAAAAAGGAAATAGTAAACCGATATGATTTTCACGGTTCAAAAACCGAGGTTGATTTTAATAAGAAAGATTTAACCATGCTTATTACTACCGAAAACGAGATGAGGATAAAGGCAGTAATTGATATTATCATCAATCGCGGCCTTAAACAAGGTATTGATGCGCGTAGCTATGATGTTAGCGAACCATTTTACGCTTCGGGAGCAACGGTTAAAAAAAACGTCAAGCTCCGAAACGGATTGGATAAGGAAACCATGAAAAAAATTGTAAAAGCCATTAAAGACAGCGGGCTAAAAGTGCAGGCCTCGCAAATGGATAACATTGTAAGGGTTACCGGCAAAAAAATTGACGACCTGCAAGGGATAATGGCCATTTTACGAAATGGCGATTTTGGTTTCCCGCTGCAATTTGACAATATGAAGTCGTAGAAAAATTTCGCGCAGAGAAGAAATACACGGGCATCCAGAAGCGATATATTTTTCTTGATTGGTATTTCTCGGCTGTTAAACTCCGTGCCTCCGTGCGAAATAGTTTTTTCGGATATTTGCCTCACATAAAAACACAACCATGGGATTTTTAGATGAAATGAAAAAGGTAATGGAGATTAAGCAGAAGATGGACGAAATAAAAAAGCGTCTTGAAACTATCGAGGTCTCTGCCGAAAATGAATACGTAAAAATTACTGCCACAGGTAACCGCAAAATTAAGGACATAACCATCCTTAAAAATGACGACAAGGTCACCTTAGAAGGCAAATTGCAAAGCGCCGTTAATGAAGCGCTTGAAAAAGCCGATAACGTAATGCAAAGCGAAATGATGGGCGCCACCAAAGGCATGATGCCCGATATGCCGGGGCTGGCATAAATTTTTTATAGGTAAATTTGCCCAGTGCCCGGCACTATAATATGAACACTAAAACCATCGACATAACAAACATCGGCCTCATGCTGCTATCGTGCGCATTGGCTTATGTGTTGCCTTTTGAGCTTTTCCTTTTTTCCTATGCAGTTTTAGGGCCACTACATTATCTTACCGAAATTACCTGGCTTAAGAAGCGCGATTGTTTTACAACCGGTAAAGCCGACTACATATTTCTAATCATTCCTTGCATAGTGTTAACCTTTATTGTTTTGGTGGGCACCTATCATGATAAGCCGGCCGTAAATGATTTGTACCAGTTTTGCCAGTCTTTTTTCGGCCCGCACTTCCTCAATTTTTCCAACGTTATGATTTTCGTGGCGTTTTTTTCAGCCCTATCTTTTGTGCTGTTTAAAGATTGGCTCTACAAAGTCATATTCATATTCATCGCGTTTATCGTAGGCCTAATTATCCAGGACTCGCAACCCTTCCTTATTTTCTTCGCCATTTTTCTACCTACCTTAATTCACGTTTTTGTTTTCACCGGTTTATTTATTGTTTATGGCGCCTTGAAAAACCGCAGCGCTACCGGCATTGCCTCGGCTGTGGTTTTTATTGCCTGCGCGTTAATATTCTTTATCTGGAAACCCGTTTTCAACTTTTACAATATCTCCGACTATGCCCGTAAAGCGGTATTAATGGATGGCAGGGGCTTTATTAATGTAAATGCAGCGTTTATCAATCTGTTTCAAATGGGTAAGGTTAGTATGGAAACCTTGTTCCAAAGCCCTGTAGGTTTAAGTATTGCGCGGTTTGTGGCCTTTGCATACACCTATCATTATCTCAACTGGTTTTCAAAAACCGAGGTTATAAAATGGCACAAGGTTCCCGCCAAATGGCTGGCAGCTGTTATTGCGTTTTGGATATTTTCTGTAGTACTATATGCATACGATTACAAAACGGGCCTCATGGCACTTTACCTTTTAAGTATGCTACATGTTTTTTTAGAGTTCCCTTTAAACTACCGTTCGGTAATAGGAATTGTGGAAGAATCGAAGGCATTTGCCGGCTTCCAAAAGCCTGTGGTTGTTAAAACCAAGCCTGCTGTGGCTACTGCCCGCAAAAAATAACATACTTTTCTTGTTAGGATTTATCGTTTCGTTAACTTCATGCAAAACTAAGGTTAATGAAATGTTACGTCATTGCGTTGTCAGGGCTTCTATTCATGGCATTTTCATGTAAAAAGCCCTTACCTGTTGTTGCCAAAACCTACAGCAATGGCCCTGTTGATAGCCTTAAAATAAATCAAATAACCATCCTTGCTAGTCATAATAGTTATCACTTAAAAACCGATTCACTGGTTTTTCAATTTATGATAGGTCTTAATTCGGCAGGAGCCTTACCATCAGGTAACGACCCCAAAGAACTGGATTACATCCACCTCCCATTAACCGAGCAATTGGTTAATTATAATATCCGGGGCTTAGAGCTCGACGTTTGGAATGACCCTACCGGCGACCGGTTTTACTATCGCGGGGCCTATGCTTTAATGGGCCTTCCATCTTCTTCTAATTTGCCGGTTCTGGTCAATCCGGGTTTTAAAATCATGCACATACCCGATTTCGATTTTAATCCAACTAACTACACTTTTGTCGATGCACTGGTTGAAATAAAAGCATGGAGCGATGCGCACCCTAACCACCTGCCGGTTTTCATAAACATCGAAACCGAAGTGCAAACCATTGGCGATATGGAGCCGGCCTTGTCAAACCTAACACGCTCGGCACCGTTTGATGCAACAGCGGCCGATGAACTGGATAGGGAAATAAAAAGTGTTTGGGGTAATGCTTTAGCTAACGTTATAACACCCGATGATGTTCGCGGCAACTATGCAACATTGCAGGCTGCCGCACTTGCCGGCAACTGGCCAAACCTGGGTGCCGCCCGCGGCAAAGTGTTGTTTATTATTGACCCCGATGGAAACTCCGGTAACGTGTATAAATCGGACCATGCATCGCTGGCCGGCCGTGCCTGCTTTGTTTACTCAAACCCCGGCGATGCCGAAGCTGTTTGTGTAAAATATAACGACCCCGTTGGCAGCTTTACGCAAATACAGCAAGCCGTAAGTGCAGGCTACATAGTGCGCACCATGAGCGATGATGCCACGCTGGAAGCAAGGGCAGGCGATTACTCGCGTATGTATTCAGCTTTTGCTGGTTACGCACAAATAGTTTCAACCGATTACTACCGGCCCGATTATCGCGCCGGAACCACAGGATGGTCCGACTATCATGTAAAATTACCTGGTGGAGGTGCGGGTCGCGTTGACTCTATTTCCGCAACCAGTCAATTGGGTCTTGGTCCTATAAAAGAATAACCTTACCGTAACATTAAATGCACCATTTTTGAATAGCCATGAGCGCGACAAAGAGAAAAATAAAGGTGGTGGTTATCAGCGATGTTCATCTCGGGTTTGTTGGCTGTAGGGCTAAAGAATTAAATAAATATTTAAAGTCCATTGACCCCGAAATTTTAATCATTAACGGCGACTTTATTGATATCTGGCAATTCAGGTCCTACTATTTTCCCAAGTCTCACACCAAAGTATTGCAACGTGTTTTTAAGTTCGTTTCCGATGGCGTAAAGGTTTATTACCTCACCGGCAATCACGATGAGATGTTGCGCCGCTACTCAGGCCTTAACCTCGGCAATCTTGAATTGGAAGATAAACTGGTGCTTGATTTGGACGGTAAACTCAACTGGTTTTTTCACGGCGATATTTTTGATGTTACCATGCGGGGCTCAAAATGGCTTGCCAAACTTGGCACCACCGGTTACGAGTTGCTGATATTGATTAACAAACTGGTAAATTTTTTTCTTGAGTTGATGGGTAGGGAAAAAAGCTCATTTTCTCAACGCGTAAAAGCAGCCACAAAACGTGGCATTAAAAAGTTTAACGATTACGAACTTACGGCTGCTGAAATTGCCATTGATAATGGATACGATTTTGTTATAAACGGCCATGTGCATATACCGGTTATTAAACAAATCGACACAGATAGGGGAAGTGTAACCTATTTAAATAGCGGAGACTGGGTGGAGAATATGACCGCTCTTGAATACAATGATGGCGCATGGAAACTTGTATGGTTTAAAGACCTTAAGTTTTCAGAAGATTGGTTGAATGTTGAGTTGGAAGATTTGCCGTGAACTTTTCGCTAATATATTTTTAGCAATTTAAGGTGCATTTGTTTGGTAAATAATAAGCGAATTTTATTTTTGACAGAATACTGCCTGCAAACCATTTAACCCTAATAGTCAAACTTTAACCTGCATGAAAAAAGCCTTTACCCTCATCTCTGTTTTATTGTTGACTTTAAATTTTGTTGTTGCTCAAAATGCAAAAATAAAAGGCTTGATTGTTGATGCAGACACTAAGGATCCCAGGGCCGGTGCCACGATAAAAGTTGATAAGAATAAAGGAATATTAAGTGATGCATCTGGCCATTTTTCGCTAACCCTAACCGCCGGCGACCATGAACTTTCGGTTTCATTTGTTGGGTATAAAACAGACAAAAGAAGTATTTCTATTAAAGATGGCGAAACACTCAACCTCGATATTCAGCTGAGCCCTTCGGTATTTCAAATGAATGAGGTGGTAACCGTAAGCCAGTACGGAAGAAATGCCAGCAAGGAAACAGTTTCGATGGACGTTATTACGCGCGAGCAAATACAAAATACCAACCCTACAGATGTAGCCGATTTGGTGAGTAAAGCCCCCGGCGTTTTAGTTCAGGACGGACAAATTTCTATCCGAGGCCTTAGTTCGTTTTCATACGGAGTGGGCTCGCGAACTACGCTTTTGGTAGATGGAATGAATTTAACCAGCCCCGACCTCGGCCAAACTCAAAACAGTTTGGTGCCTATGGAAAATGTAAAGCAGGTAGAAATAGTTAAAGGTGCCGCATCGGTTATTTATGGCTCCAGTTCTTTAGATGGAGTAGTAAACGTGATAACCCAGTGGCCCATCGATAATGACCCTAAAACCGAAATCGAAACCAACGCCGGCGTTTATGATTTGCCCAAAGACAGAAGGCAGCTGTGGTGGTCATCGGCTTTGCCATTTTTTGGGTCGGTAAATGTAAATCATCAACGCAGGTTTAAGCACGTTCAGTTTATTTGCGGGGGCAACGTTACTTACAGCAATAGCTACCTACAGGATAATAACGAATACAGGGCACGCTTCTTTTTTAAATTGCGATATATCCACCCAAAGATAGCAGGCCTTAGTTTTGGCCTTAACGGCTCTTTTATGCTTGACAGGATAGACCAGTTTTTCATTTCAAAAGACCTTGATTCTTTAGCCCTTGTTCCGGCTGATTATTCAAGTAGCGCCTATGAACTAACTACGATAGACCCGTTTCTTACATACGCAACACTTAAAGGGCATCAGTACAAACTGCAAATGCGGTACATGAATATCTTTAGGGATGGTGGCGCTGGCGGAACAAATGCAGTTAGCCATTATATCGAAATCGACAATCAGTATCAGTATCATTATCTCAAAAACCTGTTTGTAGTTACTGCTGGCGCCCCATTTAATTGCGGCGTTGAAAGCAGTAATTTATATCCCGGAAACCACTTTAACTTTGCATCGGCAGTTTATGCGCAGGGCGAACTGAACTATAAAATGATAACCTTTCAGGCGGGCTTGCGATATGAGGTTGCGGGGGTTGACACTTTTATCATAAAGTCGCGCCCGGTATTTCGCAGCGGAATCAATATTCAGGCAGCAAAAGCTACCTTTTTCCGTGCTTCATGGGGCCAGGGATATCGTGTTCCATCAGTTGCTGAAAAATACCTTGCACAGAATTTTACCAGTGGTATAGTTATTGTACCAAATGATACGTTGCAGGCTGAATCTGCATGGAGCATGGAACTCGGATTTGCCCAGGGCGCTATAATTAGCAAAACATGGAAACTGCTTTTTGATGGGGCCTTTTACTGGCAGCAGTACAATAATTATATTGAATATATAATTGGCGAGTACTCAAATATTGATTCTCACGGCAATCGCCTTTTGCCGCCCTCTTACGAATTTCCAGCACCCGGTTCAGGTGAGTTATTGGGCCCCAAGCCTTTCAACGTAGGCAAGGCCCGTATTGCAGGATATGAAGTATCGCTGAATAGCGATGGAAAAATTGGTCCGGTGGGCGTTAGGATGTCAGCCAGCTATAACTACAACTTTCCCAATGATCTTAGCGGCGGATCTTCAAAAGGATATAATGTCGGCGATTATTTGAGCGATATGTTCAAATATAATTTCCAAAAGGTTGGGCCCGCCGATAGTGCAAGGCTTTTACCTTTTTCTATCAGGCACCTGGTACATGCCGATTTAGAGTTGAGCTATTGGAAGATGTATGTAGGTACCACCTTAAGCTATTATAGTGTGCCCGAAGTTGTGCCAACTTTCTTTCAGGAGGTGTCCTTGTTTATATTTCACAATCAATATGCCGTTGATCAATACCTTGCCAAGCACCAACGCGGAGATTTTGTTGCCGACATAAGGGCCGGCATAAAATTTAACCAACATTTTTCAATGGGCTTTATTGTAAAAAATGTAGGTAACCTGTTTTATGAGTTGCGCCCCGGTATTGCTTCGCCAATCAGAAATTATACGTTGCAGTTCAGATATAATTTCTAAGTTTTAATAATCGAAAAGCGCATAAGTGCAGGGCATTGACCCTGTTCAGGGCAACATCTTGACCTCACTTTAAGAATTTTTAGTAATAAAAGGCCTGTCTTTTCGGCAATACCTCACTCTGCCATCGTTAAAATTAGAACATTTGCCAGTTGGCTTTTGCATGCCAAAATTGACATGCTGAATATTTGTGTTTACAAAGTAAGATACCGACAAGGCACGGCATGTTGTAAATTGCTTGCAGTTTTTGGTGGGTTTATGGCGCAGGATTAGAAGGACATTAAACATTCTATTAAAATTAAGGTCTAAACTATGCGCATGGCCTTTTTGTTAGGGTAATAAAACTGATTGAATTGCGGTTTAAATTTTTGGGATTTTTATTAATCGGTGCCTTCTGCCTGATACTTACTCAAAATGTATGTGCTCAGGGCGTAGATGCTACTAAGCCGCCACCCACCGATTCCTTGAGGGCAGATTCAGCTCGTGCCCTCATCAAGGATTACGGCAATAATCAGATGGACGTTTTTGATGTACTACAATGGTTGTTTAAGCACCCCAAATGGCTTAAACGCAAAAGCGAAAACTCGCCCGGCCCCTTTATTGTTGTTATTCCATACCCCAGTTATACTATTGCAACCGGCGTTGAAGGCGTTGCCCCAATTAATATTTCATTTTACTCTAACCCCAAAGAACGGACCCAACTTTCTTTCTTCAACAATAACTTTCAGTACACACAGTACAAGCAAATTATAGCGCTTTCTGTTTCAAACGTTTTTTTAGGGCACGATAAGTGGGAACTCATCGGCGATTACCGCTTCTATAATTTTCCCACCTATACTTATGGCCTTGGCAGTACAACCAGCCTGCTTGATGAAGACCGGATTAGTTATAATCAGGTAAGATTTTACCAATTGGTTATGCGTCAGGTGGTGCCCAATGTATCGGTAGGCTTGGGCTACCATTTGGATTACCACTACGACATTTCGGATTTTAATGCTCAAAACGGCATTGTTACTGACTTCCAGCGTTATGGCTTCCATACAAAGAGCATGTCTTCCGGCGCCTCCATCAACTTGCTATACGATAGCAGGGACAACAGCAACACACCTCTTTCCGGCATTTATTTCAGCGCTCAGTTCAGGGCCAATTTATCTGTCCTGGGCAGTAATAGCAACTACAATTCAATAACCGTTGATTGCAGAAAGTATTTCCGTTTACCTACCAGGTGGTATACTGAGCTTGCCTTTTGGGGTTACTTATGGATTACCACCAACGGCACACCGCCATATCTCGATCTCCCCGCAACTGCTGCCGATATGTTTAATAATACAGGCCGTGGTTATGCTTTGGGTCGGTTCAGAGGTTTGAACATGATTTATTTTGAATCTGAATTTCGTTTTTCTATTCTCCGCAGTGGATTGTTAGGCGGGGTGGTGTTTGCCAATGTTGAATCGCTTTCGCAATGGCCCAGCAATAATTTTACAACTTTTCAACCGGGTATTGGCCTGGGCTTACGCCTTAAATTGAACAAAAAAATAAAAACCAGCTCGGCAATAGATTATGGTTTTGGCAGTGGCGGTTCAAGTGGTTTTGCATTTAACCTGAACGAGGTTTATTAATTGCGGAGTCAACTTTTAAAAGCCTTTCTTAATTCTTCACCAATAATATCGGTTGCCTCGCGTGCTTCGGGTAAAAAGCGGGGCATCAATACAATAAAGTCATGTATCATGCTATCGTAACGCTTGTGGCGTACCGGCACTCCTGCTGCGGTTAACTCACGTGCATACAAATCACCCTCGTCTCGTAGTGGGTCGTAACCGCAGGTAATAACCAGGGCCGGTGGTAAACCCTCCAGTTTATGCCCCTGCAACGTAGCATATTCGTTTAGCACCCCCGGCGAGGGCATGTAGGCCTTTCCGTATTGTTCAACCAATGCCTGTGTAAGCATATAACCTTTGCCATTTTCAGTCATAGATGGGTACCGATGTTCACCATCAATAGCAGGATATAGTAACGTTTGATGCGATATTGTGGGCATACCCTTGTCGCGGGCCATAATTGCAACTGTTCCGGCAAGTGTGCCTCCTGCGCTTTCCCCACCCACTGCAATTTTGCTTCCATCGCCACCAAAGCTTGCAGCATTTTTCGAAACCCATAATGTAGCCTCGTAACAATCATTCGGCGCCGCCGGAAACGGGTGCTCCGGCGATAATCTGTATTCTACCGAAACCACAATACAATTGGCCCTTGCCGCAATAGCCTTCGGAAAATTCATGCGCGCATCATACGCCCCATGCGCAAATCCTCCTCCATGAAAATACATCCAAATCGGTAGTGGGCTGGCAGATTTAACCGGCGTAAATATTTTAAGTTTTATTTCATGCCCTTCAGCAGATCGAAAAGCGGCATCCGAAACACTATAAAAATTATGCGACCTCAAACCAAAAAGCCGGTCAAACAGGCGCATAAATTTAGTCACCATCTTACGGCTCTTATTCAGCGGTATGCCGGGGTCAAGCGGTTTTAAATTGATAAAGAATAGCACTAAACGTAGCGCGAAAGGTATTTTGGCCATAGATAAGTGAAGATAATGGCTTTGACCGCTCTACAAAAGTCCACGGCGTCCTATAGCAACAACGGCTCGCCAACATCAATCATTTTTAGCTCACCGTTAACTTCGTTTTCCTGTTCAAGTGCTTTTAAAATGCGGTAAGGCTCGCCAAGCGGCTCGTCGGCCAGGTCAAATGTGCCATAGTGCATGGGCACAAATTTCTTTGCCTTTAAATCATGAAATGCCTGTAGCGCGGCATGTGGACCGGTGTGCACGTCCTTCATCATAAACAAAGGGTAATATGCACCAACCCCAATCATCGCAATATCAATGTTCGGAAACAATTCGCCTATCTGTTTCGGATAGCCACAGGCGCCCGAGTCACCTCCGAAATAAATATTTACGCCATCGGCCTCAATCATAAAACTGCCCCAAAGGGTTTCATTAATGTCCCAAAGGTATCGGTTGCTCCAATGTTGCGATGGCAAAAAAGTGATTTGCAAATTATCCGGTTTCAGGTTATACCGTTGATACCAGCCGGCCTCCTGAAATTTTAAACCCGGTATCCAGCTTGCTACCAGCTTCCCGGTATTAAGGGATGTTAGCAGGGTAAAGTTATTTTTCTCGGCCAGTTTTGTTAGCGTCAGGTAATCACAATGGTCACGATGGGCGTGCGATAAAAGCACATAATCAATACCGGTAAAATCCTCAGTAGCACATGGCATGTCACTGTATCGTTTCACTATGCCCGATATACGGCCAAACAGCGGATCAATCAATATCCTCTTTCCACGCAGTTGCAAAAAATAGCTGGCATGTCCCAGCCACACAAGGCAATCTTCTTTGCTTTTTAAAAATTCATTTCCCTTTCTAACAGTTAACCGCCATTTATCCTGCTTCTTTTCGTTGCGCTTATCGTTCCGGCTAAACTGCCATTTCAAAAACCTCGAAAAGGTACCTGTAAATTTTGTGTTCGGGTCAATAAACCGGCCATTGCCAACCGGGTTTCCTTTCCAACCGGGCAGAATAGTGGTTAATTCCTGATTTTTA
>Ga0206832_10129_pt1 | contig 19593 bp, 21 predicted proteins | sample Alteio_BWOrgCont_74_FD_152896 | JGI IMG/M metagenome (GOLD analysis project Ga0206832, IMG submission 152896) | Enriched cells from forest soil in Barre Woods Harvard Forest LTER site, Petersham, Massachusetts, United States -... | ecosystem: Environmental > Terrestrial > Soil > Temperate forest >... | reverse complement strand
GCCGGAGATAGTAACTGCATTTGCAATTGCGGGTAGTTTAACCTATAACCCGATGACCGACTTTTTGACTAATGAGAAAGGCGAAAAGGTGAAGTTGGATGAGCCAACCGGCCTTGAATTTCCTACCAAAGGGTTTGCGGTCGATGACCCGGGCTTTCAGGCACCGGCTGAAGATGGCAGCAAGGTTGAAATAAAGGTGAGCCCAACTTCAACACGCTTACAACTGTTAGCTCCGTTTGCAGCATGGGAAGGAAGTGATTTGAAAGGCCTTAAGCTTTTGATTAAAGCAAAAGGAAAATGCACTACTGACCACATCTCGATGGCGGGCCCATGGTTGAAATACCGCGGCCACCTGGATAATATTTCGAATAATATGTTGATAGGGGCTTTGAATTCATATAATGAAAAAACGAACTCTGTAAAAAATCAATTAACCGGTGAGTATGGCGAAGTGCCGGCTGTACAACGTGCGTACAAGGCAGCAGGGATTGGCTCGATAGTAGTAGGAGATGAGAACTATGGTGAGGGCAGCAGCCGCGAACATGCAGCTATGGAGCCGCGCTTTTTAGGTGTGCGTGCTATATTGGTAAAATCGTTCGCCCGTATACACGAAACCAACCTGAAGAAACAAGGTATGTTGGCTTTGACTTTTGTAAACAAAGAAGACTACAACAAGATACAGGAAGATGATGTGATTGATATTTTGGGATTGACATCATTTGCCCCCGGTAAAAACCTGACTATACAACTAACCCATAAAGATGGTAAGACCGAAACTTTTGAGGTTGCGCATACTTACAATCAACAGCAAATTGAGTGGTTTAAAGCTGGTGGTGCTTTGAATATTATTAGAGCGCAGGTAGCTAAGTAGCTTTAAAGAACTTCACCTTGGCGAAGCGCGGAGAGTTTTCTTCGCGCTTTTTTTTATGGACGTTTTTCGGTAACTTTATTGGTATGAAATATTTGGTGGAAATAAACTCGGACAGTGATAAAGGCTCCAAACTCATGAAATATATTGAGGAATTAGAGGCTACTGATAGCGATATCCATATACTTAATGAACCCCCGCTTACGGATGAAGAAATGGGAAGGCCTCCTACACGCCGGGTATCGGAAGCTACTTTAAATGCATGGCTCAAACCGGATGACAATGAAGAGAGTTTTACTGCGGAAGAAGCTTTGGAATATATACGGAAAAAGCGTGTAGAGAAAAAGAAGAAGTGAGATGAATCTGAAACTTAGGAAAAGAGCATTAAATACACTTGCAGATATAGTTGATTGGATAGAAGAACAAAATACGCCTGGTGCCGGCGACAGATGGCTGGTAAAAACATTTGCAGAGTTAAATTCAGTAGCAGCCAGCCATGTAAATCATGCAATTTGCAAAGAGCCCAAACTTGCCAGGTTTAAATACAGGTGCTTCACTTATAAGGATAAGTGGGTAGTTGCCTATAAGATAGAAAGCAACCGTTTTGTGGTTTACCGCTTTGTTTATGGACCATGGTTGGATTACTGATGATTATGCCAGGATTTTTCTTAGGGCTTTTTTATTGCACCTTCTAACTGCCGACTAGCGCTCTACTATTTCATTCCCCAACATAAATACCAACAATGGATGCAGCTCTCCAGTCATAACGCCATTCACAATACAAGGATCATTCATCATTAAATCCCGGGCTTGTTGTTCGTTATCGACAACGTAAACGGCAAGGCCACGATTGGCATCATTATCGAGTTCGTAATTGGTGCGGCTGACAAATTTTATTTTGCCCTCGCCGTGGAGCTTTACCAAATAATTCCAGTGGTCGCCCTGAACTTTGCGGGTGGCGTCGGTCCAGTTGGCTTTTACTTTGTAGTAGGGTTGAAGTTGGAGGATGCAGAGAAAGTCCATGCTGTTTATTTTGATGAACCGGTTAGGTTGTCTTTCTATAATTCAGTATTGCCCAGGTATTAAAAATAATTGCCAGTATAATGATGGCGGTAAAGTGGGGCAAAATATCTTTAAACGTACTTCCTTTTAAAACCACCATGCGCATTACGGCGGCAAAATGGCTCATGGGGCTAATGTATGAAAGTATCTGTCCCCAACCGGGCATGCTATCGATAGGTGTAAAAACACCGCTTATCATATTAAACACTAACACAAAAAAGAAGGCCAGCGAAACTGCCTGTTGTTGTGTATCGGAATAGGTTGAGATAAGCAAGCCTGCGCCGAGAAGACAAAGCAGATAAACTGATAAAAAGCCATACAATAGCCCAATATTACCTACCGGTACAATACTATATGCAACCCGGGAAATAATCATACCTATAGTAAACACCACCATAGATAATACCCAGTAAGGCACCAGTTTGGCTATGATGAAATGGTACTTCTTTACAGGGGTAACATTAATCTGCTCAATAGTGCCAATCTCTTTTTCCTTCACAATGTTGAGCGAAGCAGAGAAGGCACCGATACCCGTAAGTAACGAAACCATTAAGCCCGGAACCATATACAGAAAGTAGTTCATGAATGGATTGTACCAGTTTTCATTCACCAGGTCAATGGTTGCTGCTTCGGTAAAATGTTGGGGCTGGTTCCATTGCAGGCGGATATCCTGGTTAAAATCGGCAACAATGTTGGCCAGATATCCGCTGCCAACACCGGCCTTAGTGCCGTTAATCGCGTTTACTGCAATGAATAATCCATCGTGACCGTCGCGTACCAGGTTGTCTTCAAAACCCTGAGGAATTTCGAGTATGATATCCGCATCATTCAATTCTACCAGTTTAGCTCCCTCCTTGTACGATTGGCGATAACGCCCTCCGCTGAAATATTTGGATGCGTATATCTTATCAATCAGCTTCCTTGAATAAGTGGAGTGGTCATGGTCAACAACGGCAACGGCGATGTTCTTTACTTCGAAGTTAGCGGCCAGTGGCAACAATGTAAGCTGGATAATAGGGCCCAGAATGATTGAAAACAACAGCGACTTGCTCCGCAATATTTGCCTGAATTCCTTTTGCAATAAAAATCTTAGCGTTCTCATGCCAGGCGTATTTTAAAGTTTCTAATATTAATAACTACCAGTACAAAAGTTATGAAAGCCAGAACGAGTGTTTCGCGCCATATAGATGAAAAGCCGAGCCCTTGCAACATTATAGATTTTACAATAGTGTAGTAATACCGAGAGGGTACGATATAAGAGATTCCCCTCATCCAAAACGGCATATTTTCTATAGGAAACATAAACCCGGTTAGCATCATAGTAGGTAACATCAAACTCATTTGCGAGGTCATCATAGCTGCCATCTGCGACTCGGCACCTACGGATATGAGCAAGCCCAAAGCCAGGCACGAAATGATAAACAAGGTGCTTTCCAGAACTAACAGCACTACACTTCCTTTAATGGCCAGGTCAAGAAGATAAACGCTCATAAGGAGAATGGCAGCAAGGTTCAACAATGAGACAAGCAAGTAAGGTATGGTTTTAGCCAGGATAACCAGGTAAGGTTTAAGTGGCGAAACCAACAAAATTTCCATGGTGCCCATTTCTTTTTCTTTTACAATGGCGATGGAAGTCATCATAGCACAAATAAGCATCAGCACCAGTGCCATTACACCCGGTACAAAATTGGGCGCGCCCAGTAGTTCTGGGTTATACAACATTTTTACTTGCGGTACTATAGTATACGACATGCTATTCTGCGCCAAAGCCTCGGCCTGGTAATCCCTGATAATATTGGAAAGGTAACTGGTAAGCGTGGTGGCCGTGTTAGGGTCGCTGGCATCAGCAATTATCTGTATCTGAGCTTTGTTAAGGTGCGAGAGATCGTTATAAAAATGATCGGGAAAAATAACTGCCATTTTTATATCACCGGCTTTCATAGCAGTTTCTATCTGGTCGTGGGTGAGTGTGGCTTTCTGTACTTTGAAGTATTTGCTGGCTTCAATTTTGCGTATAATTTCCTGCGAGCCGTAATCTTTGGCGTAATCACATACTACAATCTTCGAGCCCTTGATTTCATTACTCAATACAAAGCCGAAAAGTAATACCTGTGCTATGGGCACGCCAAAAAGCATCAGCAGTGTTTTCCTGTCGCGGAAAACATGGTAGAACTCCTTCCTTATAAAAGCAAACAATTGTTTTAGTACGGCGCTGTTCATATTAGTCGGCTTTACGTTTTGCCCCACGGGCGAGTTGGTAAAAAACTTCGTTCATTGAATCAACCGAGAACCTCTTTTTCAAATTTGCCGGTGTATCAAAAGCATCAATGCGCCCGTCAACCATTACTGAAACACGGCCACAATACTCGGCTTCGTCCATATAATGGGTGGTAACAAAAACGGTAATGCCCCTGTCGGACGCTTCATATATCAAATCCCAAAATTGCCTGCGGGTTACAGGGTCTACCCCACCGGTGGGTTCATCAAGGAACACAATTTTAGGGCGATGGATAACCGCAACCGAAAAAGCGAGTTTTTGTTTCCACCCCAGGGGCAGCGACCGAACAAAGGTTTTTGCTTCATGTGCAATTCCCAAACGGTCCAGCAACTCAGCTCCCCTGTCTTTGATATCTTTATCAGATAAACCGTAAATACCGGCGTAGAATGTAATGTTTTCCATAACGGTCAGGTCTTCGTATAACGAAAACTTCTGACTCATATAACCAATGTTCTTCTTTATTTCTTCGGCCTGTTTGTAAACATCAAAACCTGCTACTGTTGCCGTACCGGAGGTTGGAATTGACAGCCCGCAAAGGATACGCATGGCAGTGGTTTTGCCGGCCCCGTTGGCACCCACAAACCCAAAAATTTCACCTTGCTTCACGTCAAATGTAATAGCATCAACCGCCACAAAGTCGCCGAAACGTTTGGTGAGCTTATCAGCTTGTATGGCTATATTATTATCCATTTGCTTTTTCCGTTATTCTGATAAAATAATCTTCAATGCCCGCCGGTATTTCAGCAATCTCAATTTGTTGATGTCCTTTATCGGTTAGGTATTTTGTGAGTTTGCTTATATCAGCATCAGCTTCCTTTTTAAAGCTTAAATGCATGGCATCGCCAAAGGTGAAGCAGCTATGCGTTCCGTCATAACTGCGCAGGTCATTCAATAACCGGTGCATATTGGCAGATTTAACTGCAAATAGTTTTCCCGGGTATTTTTTGGTGGTACCCTCAGGCGAATCGATACTTAAAATCTTCCCACCCTCAATCAGCGCAATCCTATCGCACAACGCGGCTTCATCCATATAAGGGGTTGAAACCAGGATGCTGATGCCCTGGTGCTTGAGCCGCTTTAGCATATCCCAAAATTCAACGCGTGAAACCGCATCAACACCGGTAGTAGGCTCATCCAAAAAGAGTACACTGGGTTTATGAATAAGCGCGCAGCACAAAGCGAGTTTCTGTTTCATACCGCCCGAAAGCTTGCCGGCACGGCGGTCTTTAAAAGGCTCTATCTGCACATAAATGTCCTTAATCAAATCGTAGTTCTCTTTAATCGAGGTATTAAATATGGTAGCGAAAAAATTAAGGTTCTCTTCTACGGTTAAATCCTGGTATAGCGAAAACCGGCCGGGCATATATCCAATGCAATCGCGTATAGAGGCGTAGTCTTTCACTATATCATACCCTGCAACAGTAGCATTTCCGCCATCGGGTAGCAACAGGGTTGTCAGCACTCTGAAAATGCTGGTTTTACCTGCACCGTCGGGCCCGATAAGGCCAAAAGTTTCGCCTTCGGCCACTTCGAACGTTGCTTTATCAACGGCCAGCACGGCACCTTTGTTATAGGTTTTGGTAATATTATCAAGCGTAATGGCGGCCATTGTTTTTACTTAAATTTTACATCGGCATACATGCCTATTTTCAAAAGCCCATCATTCTTTACAGTAATTTTTGTAGCCCAAACCAGGTTGGCGCGCTCATCTTTTGTTTCGATAGTTTTAGGCGTAAATTCAGCCTTATCACTAATCCATGTAACTATACCTTCGTACTCCCTGTATTTGTTATCGGTACTATCAATAAACACTTTTACTTTTTGACCCAGTTTTATTTGCGAGAACTGGTCGTTGGTTACATAGGCACGAAGCAACAGGCTTGATACGTCAGCAATTTTGTAAAGCGGTTTGCCCGGGGTTGCTTCTTCATCTAAACGTGCATATTTTGAAAGCACGGTGCCGTTGATAGGATTTACCAAATAGCATTTGTTCAACTGGTCATTCATTTGCTGAATGAGGGCGTGCAACGGAACAGTTTCTTTGTTAATACTATTGGTAGAAATATCGAGCGTTGACATTTGTGCATCAATTTGCTTTTGAATTTGCTGCACCATAAATGTTTGGTCGTCTAATTGCTTTTGCGTGGCGGCATCAGCTTTAACTAGGTTGCTGATGCGGGTTTGCTCGTGCTGGGCATTTTCTAACTGCACCTGCAAAGCTGCTACCTGTTTTGCAATTTCGGGTTTCTTGCTTAAGCCCGCCTGAATTTGAGCCTGCAGATTTATTTTGTTGAAGTACAACTGCGCAGTATCAATAAACCCAATGTATTGGCCTGCTTTAAGGGTTTGGCCCTCTTCAACATTAAACTCCTTTATTCTTCCGGTTGCTTCGGATGATATAATGGTTTCTTCGGTTTCGAAAGTTCCCGATGCATCAAATTGCGATTTTTGAGTGCATGAGCTAAGCCACAAAAGGGCAGTTAGTGTAAAGAATGAAATTTTGTTCATTACTGTTTTTTTTATTGATGATTTAATTGCCTGATGTATTTTGATAATTGTACTCGGCCTGTAAAAGTTGTACCTGGTGCAGTATTAAACCAAGGCGGGCCTGCGCCTCGGCATCTACCTGCGTTAAGTAATCGTGGGCGGTTAATACGCCGTTTTGCAGCTGAGCGTTTGATGCATTTTTTACAGAGGTGCGGAGGTCAACAATTTCCTTGTCTTTGGCAACCAGGTCGCTGTATTTTTTGATGCCCTCATTTTGCTGTGCCAGACTGATATTGGTGTTGAACAGAAATACTTCCTTTTGGATATCCAAATCGTTTTGACTGAGTGACAAAATGCGACGATTGTTCTTCATGGTATATAAGGCCGTAAGTGTCCAGTTAAAGCGGATACCGGTTATCCAAAATGCACCAAAATCGTTGCTTACCGTGTTTAAAGTGGGCCTGCCGTAATTACCATCGAACCAGGCATTGATTTGAGGCATTAGCCCCGTTTCTAATTGTTTGCTTTGTATATCGATGCTCTTTTTTTGCAACTGGTATAATTGCAACTCGGGGCGCTTAATATCGGACACCAGCACCGGTGTTGCAGGTTGAGCGAGCGCGGTGGTTTCGTCCATCGGCCTGCCGGTTAATAAGCCCAGCACCACTAAGTATGCCTTGCGCGAACTAAGTAGTTCAATCCTGTTTTGCTGCACTTGCAGTAACTGCGCTTTTAATTCGTCAACACTGCTTCTAAAGGCGGTTCCGTTATCTACAAAAGCCTGAGTTTTAGTAACTACATTTTGAATATCTTTTTGCTGCAGGTCGTTTTGTTTTAGTTCTTCATCAATTAACAAAGCACCAAAGTACACCTGGTTAACACGGTCGCGCAGTGTGTAAAGATTAACCTCTACAGTTTGCTTTTTTACTTCGGCATCTGCTAATGCATTTTCTTTTCTGTATTTGCTGGCCAGCCCATCAAATACGGTTTGATATACTTCGGCAGTAAGACGATATTGGTCTTTGCTATAAGCTGGGAATTGAATTACGTGCCCATTGAATACTAACGGGCCACCACCAAAGAGGTCGCTAAAATTGGTCGTCTCGGATTGGTAAGTTGCCTGCCCCGAAACATTTAGTTGGGGTATGTAATTTCTGAATGCATTTTGAACCGTAAAAGTTTTTGTTTGCTCTATTACATTATACTGCTTTAGCAAAGGATAATTTTGTTTAGCCCAGGCGTAACACGAATCAATGTTTACGGCTTTTTCGCCCTGGGCGAAAGAGGCAATAAACGGTAGCAGTAAAACGAGGGTGAAAATCTTCTTCATTACTTATTATTTATTATTCGATAATTTATTTTGCCTTCATAATTGCTTTAAGCCAAATGGGTATCAGTTTTTTACGCTGCTCCATCAGCTCATCAAATTCCTTTTTGTTGAAGTTGTTCACCTTCATCATCATGGGCTGGGCTACGAAAGGGAAAATGATAAGCCCCATAAAATTCATCATCAGGTGCCCGATATTGGCCGGTGAAATTTCCTTTTCGAGCAGTGTTACTCCCATCCGCTTTAAAAAACCTGCACGAACATCGGCCATTTTTCCACGTACAAACTGAAGTTTGGTCGAGTCGCTCCTCATCTCATTCATAATGAAAAAAGGCAGGCCGGGGTTTAGTTTCAACATATCAATGTAACTACCTGTAACCTTTTCGAGGGTTTCATCCAGCGACAATGTTTCATCGCCTAAAAGAGGGATGAGTTGCTGAACAAAGGCCTCGAAATTCTCAACCATGATAAGATCAAACAGTTTTTGCTTGCTACGGAAATAGTAATTAAGGAGTGCCAGGTTAATCCCTGCTTCCTCGGCTATGTCACGTGTTTTTACAGCATCGAACCCTTTTTCGGTAAATAGCTTACGGGCAGCCTCTTTTATCTTTTGTTCGGCTGAACCATCATCTATTTTCTTTTTCCTGGCCATGCTGTTTGTGGATTGACGAAGCAAAGCTAGATTTATTTTAGTGATTTAAACAAAGATTTTAATCAAATGATTAAAATCATGTGTTGAATGGCGGGAAATGGGGGTTGAGGCGGGGGAGAGTTTCGAGTTTCTGGTTTCGAGTTGAAAAGCAAAAAGAATACCCACTGGCGTTTAAGCAAAATAAAGTGGAACATGCTTTACAAATGCGAATAGCAGTAAACCCACGTTTTGGAAGCGAGGATCAGTAACGGGTTATTCTTTTACAATTTTTCCCATCCTGGTTAATAATTTTTCACCGGCGACTAATTGCCATATGTAAATACCGTTTGGTAAACCAGAAACATCAAGGATTGTTTCACTATTAAAAATTGTGAATCGCAATACTTCTCTGCCGAGAATATCAGCAAGAATGAGATTAGATTCATTGGCGTGGTTATTAATGGAAAGATGGGCTACACTATTGACCGGATTTGGGAACAGATTAAGTCCAATATCATCTTTTATATTTTCCATGCCGGTTGGTTGATTGTAATAAGGTGTGCCTCCTGTGCTATCGCCCCTGGCGTAGTATATCAGTGAGGTGTCATTTTCTCCTCCGCCATCATAGGGGTTTCCATAACCCCGGCGCGCATAAGTTATTCCCAATCCTGCTGTATAAGTTTTTTCTGCTCCGTTGTCGGTTGTGGACCACTCGCTACTATTCGTAATAAAACTGTTTGAATCGATGCCCGTTTGAAGCTGATACTGGCCGCCATAATAAGCGAGGTACGGAGTATCAATACTGATAATGGAACTATCGAGTGTGGTATATCCTATTGTGTCTATATGGGGGGCCGGAAACAATAACAGGCGTATATAGCTAATGCTTTGCGAATCGGGCGACAGGGTTTTTTCTATAATGAGAACCCGTTGAAAAGAATTAGTTGAATACTGAGTGCCCCCAGAAAACATAACAGTGGAAGTTATTTTGTAATCAAACGTATCACCAGCATTGAAGTTAAATACCTGACGGATGGAAAGTGTGTCATACGCTTTACACGATAAAAAAGAATTGGCTATGAATATAAGCAGTAGAATCCGATACATAAATTATACTTTACTAATAAAGATAGAGCTTTTATGATCAATAAATTCAACCCTTGAATAGGAGATTTAGCTATTGCTCTAACTAAGCTTTTTAAAACAATGGAGTTGGTTTGCAGGAAAGGGGGGGACAAGTAACACGGAGATAATCATTGCTACTTTGGGAAAAGCATGCGTAGAGAGCCAAGCAATAGTTATCCCCACCCCTTGCAAGTATTCTTTAAGTTTCTTACATTCGTAATAAAATACGAAATCTGATTTTTTGGATTACACAGATTATGATGATTACACTGATTTATTACGGTTGTATCTGTTGAGTTGGTGTATAGGCGGTTTGGTGAATGATGTTGTTTGAAATGATGGTAGTTAATTTTTACCCGGGAGGGTTGTGATGAAAATAGCGATATTTTTTTATCCAGCAGAATTGAGGTTTTGCTTTTATTGGCTTAATAATCAATTATTTATAAATAGCGATTTTTAGAAAAGTATACAATTATAAAAGTTGCTGATTTTTGTGGGTTTTTGGTTTTGTATTTTATTTAAAATCAGTGATTTATATATTATTATTTACAGAAAAGTATACTAAAGTATACTGAATTTTTGACGTTGTCTGAACCTTGATTTAAGGATTAAGGGATTGCCTGACCGGGCCGCAAAAAGGTTACAGCGCGCGGTAATGCGATTTGCTGGTTTTGAAGTGAATTGTAAAAACTTCCGAAAAACTTCCGGTAATCTGGAAAATTGAGTTTGGGGTTGAAAGGTAAACAGCGTAACCACCTCCAGGGCTGCTCCTCCTAAATTAGGAGGAGAGTTAAATGCAAAAAAAGTTCCGAAAAACTTCCGGTAATCTGGAAATTTCGGTTTCGGGTTTTGGGTTGGGAATGCAAAAAAGGTTACAGCGACTGGAAAAGAGTTTTAGAAATGAGTGTATGGGGGTTACCACTTTTGACAGGAAATTGACTTAAAGTATTTGGAATCAATTGTTTGATTTTTTGAAAGTGGTAACCCCCTCCCCGCGGATTTGTGTTTTTAGGTTTGAGCTACAGTAAAAGAAAAAGTACCCAGATGTAGCAGCCCAAATTGAGCACTATAAAAGCCGAGCGAAAGGTTTGGATCTTTTCGAATTTGTTGAAGAGTTTGGTGAGGCTTTCTTCGTCCGATATTTTTTTCTGGCTGTGATAAGTTGGGGCGGCTTGTGTGGTACAAATAGTATGGCAAACGGCAAACCCTGCAGCTAAGTAAATGGGTAGGGCAAGGCTTGCTTGTATATGCCCGTGCCAGGCAAAAATGGCCGTAATTATGGATGCCAGTGCCGCACTGATGCCAAGCACTGCGTACCAGATAACGCCATTTTTTAAGTCGGCGGCTTTAGCGTAAGCCGAAAAGGCCTGAACCCCGATAATATGCCGGGCTGGTAACTGTTTGATGGATTGATCGAGCGAGGCACCGCAAAGTAGGCCGGTTAATCCGGTGGCAGTAAGCAGTGCTGTTTTTAGGATGGTATCTTCCATAAGATTAATTCTTATGCAAACTTATGGGGTCAAAAAATAGTAAAGAAATCTATCGAAGTGAGGTAATCGAAAAACCCTTTGAGGCGGCTTTTAGTCTGGTAGAAACCTGTTCTCTATTAGTCTTCATTATCGGGCAAAGTGCCAATAACAGTCATTCCACCTTTTACCTTTTGCTTTAGGCCCACTTCGATTTTGGTGCCTACGGGTAAAAATAGGTCGACACGCGAACCAAATTTGATAAAGCCCATTTCGGCGTTTTGGGTAACCTCGTCGCCTTCGTTTAAATACCAACGTATTTTGCGGGCCAGCTTACCGGCAATTTGGCGTATCAATATTTCCATGCCGGTATCTTCGTGCTCAATTACTACAGTATTGCGTTCGTTCTTTTCAGAAGACTTCGGGTGCCAGGCCACCAGGTAGGTGCCAGGGTGATACTTTTGATACTTAACTAATCCACTAATTGGGTTGCGGTTTACATGCACATTGGCAGGCGACATAAAGATGGAAACCTGTATACGCTTATCGCCAAAATACTCCTGCTCCTGCACTTCTTCTATAACCACTACGCGTCCGTCGGCCGGTGCAATAATTTGATTATCACTGGTGTTGAACTTGCGATAAGGTATGCGGAAGAAGGACGCGAAAGCCAGAATGATGAATATTGAAACGCCCGCCGAGATATAGTAAACCATCAGGCTACGAAAGAAATAAGCAAGGATTAAATTGACAAGAAGGAGAATGATTCCGGACACCAACAGGATTTTGTGGCCTTCTTTATGAATCTTAATTTTTCTCTTCATTAGTTAATGGTGGTTTTAACTTAGGGGGGCTAAGTTAAGCGAAATTTCCTCAAAAGTGCATATGAGGCTGCTCATAGGTGGTTTAACCACCAACACTTACTTGTTTAAGTAGTCAAAAATAAGCATCATGTTGCGCATTTGGCCAATCATCCATAGTACCAGCACCACAAACGGAACGGTAAAAAGGTAGGCATCAAAACGGTCGAGAAAACCACCGTGGCCCGGCATAATACTACCGGAGTCTTTAATATCGAGGCTCCTTTTTAACAAAGACTCCACCAGGTCGCCAAATGTCGCAGATATAATAATGACAAAGGCAATGGCCAGCCACTCAAGGTTTGAGTAAGAGTTAAGGTCGGGGCAATGATTAAAGAAATAAGCAAACAACAGGGTAAAGAAGGTTCCACCTATCATGCCCTCAATGGTCTTTTTGGGCGAAATACGGGCAAACATCGGGTGCTTGCCAAGTAACGAGCCGCACGCATAACTTGCCGAGTCATAAATCCATATCAGCGCAAAAACCGCCACTAAAAATGCACCTCCATGTTGAAAGTATATTTGGTTGGTTAATACCACCGGTACCAGTATCCACATAATGGCAGTTACATTCCATCCAATATTGGCAAACGGGTTCTCAGCCTTTGTAAAAAGCTCATAAGCAAAAACAATAAAAACCAGGCACGGTATTACTGCATTCATAGGCAGGTTGGTATCACGCAGTCGTAACAACACCTGGAAAAAAGCGATAGCCAAATGGTCCATATCTGGTAGCCCGGTAGCGGGTGGCGAGGACAAAAGCCACGAACGCAGGTAAACTATTACACTTAACACTATCACTAACCATTTGGCCGAAATTTTGGCTTGCCCTGTTTGGCGTTTCGATGCCGTTATATTAAAGTACTCATTTAAGGTTCCGGCCAGTATTACACTAAACAATATTGCAAACGAATAAGGGGTCCAAAGTATACCCCCAACCATAAGCACCACAAAAACAATACCCGAGGCCGTACGCGTTAACAGTGTTTTCATTCTGAATAGTTTTCTTCGTTAATTAAATCGGGGTCACCTAATTCCAACTCAAAATCAACCGGCCTGCGCCATTTGGTAAGTATAAAAAAGCAAACCAAAAACAGCGCGGTTGAAACCACTGTTGCATACAAGGGTATATCAACTTCGGCAATATCGGTTTTTATCAAACCTGCGTTATAAATATACTTTAAAAGTATCAATAAAAAATTATTGGTAAAGTGGGCTATAACCGGCAACCACAAACTGCCCGAAGCATAATAGAGGTAACCCAAAAAGGACCCCAGCACCCAAATAGCCAGCAAATTGTTGAACTGCGAATGCGCTATTGAAAACAAAAGCCCGGTTGAAATAATGGCCACCGCCGGGTTGACTTTTGATTTAAGCAAATCGCCCAAAATAAGGCCCCTGAAGAAAAGCTCTTCTGCAAATGCCGGCACAACCGCCAGCACCAGGGTATTGGCTAAAAACATCAACAACGAGTTTCCTTTCATTAGCGCAAGCTCAATTTTCTCGGCCTGTTTTCCCTGCTCAGCCAAAAACTTTAAGGCATCAGGTATCGGTACCTTTTCGTTTAACTCCACCAAAAACTGAATAAAAAGCTGGGCCCCTAATACGCCTATAATAGCAACAACAACCAGTTTAAACGTCGGCCTAATACCCATGGCCAGCCTTTTTCCAATAAACCCGGTTTCTAGCTGGCTTATTAATAGGGCTGTTAAGGCAAACATGCCTAACGACCCTACAGCCTGCACCAAAAGAAAACCATACAGGTCTCTGTTCGTCGTAAAATTGCCCTCGCAAATGCTGGTTACTTTAGCCAGGTCCATTTTGTAAAAAGGGGCTAAAAATAACTCACCCACAAACCCAAAAAGTATGGCGTTAAAGCAAAATAGCGCGAAAATAAATGCCAGTCGTATGCCTAAAGGAAAGTTCTTAAATGGTGGTATCATCGCCTTAATGACACCAAACATAATATTATTTGGAAAATATGGGGCTACGAAGGATGTTGAACCGTCAACTTGCCTATCAGTTCGTTTGATACCGTGTTAGCGTATGCACCATAAGCATTCATCAGCGTTCCTTTCAACCCATCTTTCGATTCAATGGCGTATAGCACAAGTTCGTCGCCGGGGTCAGTGTCGCCTTCAAAACGGTAAACCTCGGTTATTTCAAACTCGTTGGGCGAAAGCTTTCTACCCGTGGTTGTACATTCAATTTGCGTTTCCCGCAAGTTAAAGTCAAGGTTAAATCCACGGGCTTTCAGGTCGGTTATTGCTTCGCTGAGCGTGTCGTAGCTTTTCATAGTTAGGGAGATTTATGTTTTAACAAGATAACAAATATTGCGCCACAAAGTTAATACACCCAAAAACATAACAGGGCCGTTATTAGCGGCCCTGCTGAAACTCAACCCAAAAGAACTTTATAAATATCAATAATTATTACTATTTAATTTCATTACTACCAAAACTTGGTTCCACCCAACTGGTTTATTGTTAACGTTGAAAGCAGCACCTGGAATTGCAATTGTATTTTTCCTAATGCCGCATTCTGTAAATCAGTTTGCGCCGATAGCATTTCTAAGTTAGTTATAACACCGGCTTTATATCTAATGTTCGCAAGGTTTAAAGCTTCTTTGGCCTGGTCAATTTGAACATCGTAGTTTTTTAGTTTGGTTTTGGTGGCTTCCAGGTCACTTTTGGCTTGCAGAATATCTTTGTCCAGGTTCATTTTCATGGCGTCAATATTATACTTGGCGGCCGCTACATTAATCTGGGCAATCTTAATCCGGTAATTTGGCCTATCAGCGCCATAAATTGGTATGCTTAAACCTACCCCTACCGAACCGGTAAGCAATAGCTTATTTAAACTGATAAAACTTCCATCAGGGTTTGAACCTACATAGCCGTTTTGATAACCTATTTGCCCTTTCGCCATTAATTTAGGCATCCAGTTATTCCGTGCAGCCTTAATGTCCATTTCCGATTCCTTCAACTGGTCATTCATTATAATGAGGTCATAATTTTTATCTACCGAAACTTCCTCATGCCCAGCCGTATTAAAAGATATATCCGAGCGGGTGATATATCCCTCACCCTGCTCGCCGGTAAGCATATCCAAAAACTCATAATCCTTCTTCACGTTATTTTGAAGGTCAATTAACTGGTTCTCGGCGCCATTTCTTTTAACCTGTGTCGATAGCAAATCAAACTTCAAAGCATCGCCGTCTTTTACTCGGTCGCCAATAATCTTTTCATTTTCCTGCAAAAGCTTTATTTGCTCTTGCTGTACTTCCACGCTCTTATTGTAAAAAATGATGGCGCAGTAAAGCTCAGCTACCTGGTAGGCCAAAGCCTGTTTAGAGTTTTCAAGATTATCTTTAGATGACTGAATGCCCGCTAAAGTTTTCTGCACGTTGGCCTGTGTGCGGCCAAAATCCCAAATAGGCAATTGCGCTCCTACATGAAAATCATAATTGTTTGCCGGAAAAAACGCAAAGCTCCCAAAACCCGGAAATGTGATAGAGGGAGTTGGCTTGCCATACCTGTAGCTGGCTTCACCATCAATAGTAGGCATGTAACCGGCTTTGGCGAGGTCGCGTTGCGTTTGGCTTACTTTAACCAAAGCATCGCCCTGCTTAAGTTTAGGGTAATTGTCGAATGCCTTTTTTATCAGGCCGCTTAATTGCTCGGGTATATCATAAGTATTCGATTGGGCACTCAGTAAACCCGAAACCGAAAGCGCTATCATAACCGCCAACAAAAATTTTCTCGTCTTCATCTTTAAAAGTTTTATTTCTATTTCCTTATCCTTTAATTGTTCAATTGATTAGTGCGATGATTCTGCTACCGCCTTTTGGGTTGCCGCATCCAGTTTTTTATTTTTCAAAAATGGAATGAGCGGAAACACCGCTAATATAAACAGCACCGAAAACAGGAACCCGTCAAGGTAAGTTAGCAAATACGCTTGCTTATCAATCGAATAATCCAGCAACTTGTAAGCTGTTTGCTGTGCGTTGGCACCTACCGCCAGTTTTGAACCTACCCCATTTACCAACGCACTATTTCGCGCCATAAAATTTGCTGAGCCCGCGGTAATATTCGAAATCAATTCGTTTCTATGTATCGCATAACGCTGGTCTACATATATATTCATAAAGGCAATACCAAAGGCCCCGCCTAACTGCCTCATCATATTATTAAGTGCAATCCCCTGCGGAATATCCTTAGGCTTCAGCCCTGCGACCGCTTGGTTGGTCAGCGTCACCATGGCCATTGATATACCCACACTTCGCACAATCAGGGGCAGTGTATAATCGCTCAGGGTACTATTAATATCGCTGGCGTGGTAAAGCAATACGCCATAAAGTATCAGAATAGAGAACCCAAAAAAGATATATATTTTGGGTGAATCACCTTTTTGCAGCCGCCCCCCAACAATGGGCATAACCAGTAATGAGCCCACCGCGCCGGGTATAAGCGACATACCAACCATGGTAGGCGTATACCCTAAAACACGCTGCAATAAAAGCGGGTAAATAAATACCGATGTGTACAATGATACGCCCGAGATAAAAGTGAGCATAGTTGTAAACGTAAGGTTAGTATCCTTTAGCAGCCGCAGGTTTACCACCGGTTGCTTTTGCCGCAACTCCCAAATAATAAAACCGATGATGCCAATAGTGGCGGCAACAGCAAATATCCTGATGCCCTCATTATCAAACCAGTCGTTTGTTTGCCCGCGCTCCAAAACGTATTGCAATGAGCCCACACCTACAGCAAGTAATAAAATACCGCCCCAATCAATTTGTGGCTTCTCGGTATGGTGTACTGAGTCCTCAATAAAAAAGTAAGTGAGGGTAGCTGCCAAAATTCCAAAAGGAATATTGATGTTGAATATCAATGGCCAGCTATAATTGTCTATTAGCAATCCGCCAACTGTTGGCCCGAGTGTAGGCCCAACCACTATACCCATCCCAAATATTGCTGAAGCGGTTCCTCTTTGTTCAATGGTAAAAGTGTCGAACAAAATTGCCTGGCTGGTTGAAAGTAGTGCGCCGCCACCAATACCCTGCACAAACCGCCACAAAACAATTTCCCAAAGGGTAGTAGAGTTGCCGCACATAAAAGAGGCAATGGTAAATATGATGATAGAATAGAGGTAATAATTTTTCCTTCCAAAATACGCAGCCAAAAAACTGGTCATGGGTATGATGATAACATTGGCAATGGCATAAGCCGTAATTACCCAACTGATATCTTCAATAGTACAGCCCAGGTTACCAGCCATATTGTTTAGCGCAACGTTTACTATAGAGGTGTCAATCAACTCCATAATAGCCGCCGATATGGTGGTAAAGACTATAATTATTTTTACAAAACTCTTCATCTTTTTCCTTTTAAAAGGATTTAATAAGCTACTGATACATCTAAACTCATACCTGCATGCAACTTATCTTTGTACTTGGCTAAATCCTCAATCGCAATTTTTACGGGTATACGCTGTGTTACTTTTACAAAGTTTCCGGTAGCATTGTCCGGCGGTAATAATGAAAACTTAGCACCGGTGGCATCCGAGAACGAAATTATCTTTCCCTTCAATACTAAATCCGGGTAAGCATCAATCTTGATTTCAACCTCATCACCTAGTTTCATATGGTGTATTTGGGTTTCCTTAAAATTGGCTACTACCCAGTAATCCTCATCATCAATAATGGTAAACAGCGGAGTACCTGCCTGAACGTACTGTCCCACATCCACATTTCTTTTGCCTATTTGCCCATTGCTGGTAGCGTAAATTTTAGTGTAGCTTATTTTTAGCAATTGCTGCTCAATGGCTATCTGCTTAAATTTAATGATAGCATCTGCCTTATTTAACTGTGCCTGGCTTATACCGGTGCGTGTTTCGGCAACGTTAATGTCGTTTTTAGTTGCCTCGTATTGCCTGTCCGCTATATCTACAGTGGCTTTCGAGTCATCTAATTGTTTCTTGGTTATTGCACCATCCTTATAAAGTGCAAGGTCGCGGGTATAATCAGTATGTGCCTTTTCTTTCCGCGTTTCAGCCACCGTTAAGTTCGATTGGGTTTCAGTAACCGATGCACCTGCGTTGCGAATAGAAGCATTGGCATTACCAATGTCAGTTTGGGCCTGTGCCAGGTCGGCTTTCATTTCAGCCAGTTGCAACTGCAGGTCGGCATCGTCCAGTTCAACTAATAACGAGTCTTTTTTTACGGTTGAATAATCCTGTGGGTAAAGCGCCTTGATATAGCCCGATACACGTGGAAGGATTGGAACCAGCGTGGCCTCTATTTGTGCATTATCGGTGCTTTCGTGGTGCAACTCATAATATATTTTCTTGCCTCCAAAATAAATTACTGTTGCCAGCACAAGGCCAATAATTACTCTAATAATGATAGTCTTTGCCCCGTTTTGCTTTTCTACTGCATTAGTTTCAGCCATAACTTTTTGTTGTTTTATGATGCAAACGTAAACCAAGTTGACGAAATAGTCAAATAAGTTGACGAAAAAAATTTTAAGTGCTATATTTGCACTACGAATCGGTAAAAACAAAATTTTAAACAAAATGTTGGATAAACGCAGAAAAGAAAAATTTGAGCAGTATCTGCTTACTAAGCGCACCAATATGTGTAGGCATATTTATATTACTTACCGCTATTTTAACGAGTGGGCCCAAAAGAAATGGAAAGAAGATGGTTGGAAAAATATCAGGCCCGAGCATTTAAGGCTTATAAGTATTTTGGGTACCGACGTTGTTAATAATAATGAATTGGCTAAGCGTGCCCGCGTTAGTAAACAGGCCATGAGCAAAATGGTTACAGATTTGGAATCGCACGGCTTTATAGATGTGCAACCCGATCCTAATGATTCAAGGGCAAAAATTATTTCTGTGTCCAACAACGGTGTTGAATTCCTCGAGTATTTTCAGGGATGCAATAAAGTAATCAGCAAGCAGTTTGAAGAAATACTCGGCACCGCTAAAACCGAAAAACTAAACGCCCTTCTTTCCGAACTTACCGAGGGCATTCTGGCCATCGAAGAAAAGCAAGGAATTGCAAGAGGTATTAAAAGCTAACGCCAAAGTTCATTACAAATCGCTGGTAAGTGCGTTGCGTATTATAGCTATAACTATCGTAGGTATAACTCCAGGTACTGCTGCTCATGTTCATCTTATATCCCGCACTTAGTATTACCGAGGCTCTGCTACGGGTATATATTCTTATGCCACCGCCGGCAGCAGTATAAGCGCCCCCTTCGTTTTTGTAAGTAATATCTTGCGTATTCGGCTGTTTCCACATTACCGAGTAGCCACCATCTAAATAAACATAAGGTGTAACCTTACGCTTCAAAAACTCGCACGATAATCTGATAAAAAACGGCGAGAACGTTTGCTGATAAGTAATAAACCTGTCAATGCCCACGCCCGCGCCAACAAATAAGTATGGCCAAAACTGGTAGCCGTTAATGGTCTGTAGCGA
>Ga0206832_10128_pt1 | contig 19649 bp, 18 predicted proteins | sample Alteio_BWOrgCont_74_FD_152896 | JGI IMG/M metagenome (GOLD analysis project Ga0206832, IMG submission 152896) | Enriched cells from forest soil in Barre Woods Harvard Forest LTER site, Petersham, Massachusetts, United States -... | ecosystem: Environmental > Terrestrial > Soil > Temperate forest >... | reverse complement strand
GATGATGATGATCGTTTTTGATCTGCTTGTCCTTCATAGAAAAGACAAAGTAATTTCCGTGAAAGATGCCTTGCTCACTAGCGGATTATGGATCGGTTTAGCCTTTATTTTTAATCTGGGTATATGGTTCTACAAGGGATCTGAAATTGCACTTGACTTTCTGGCGGGATATCTCATCGAAAAATCATTAAGCATCGATAATCTATTTGTTTTTCTACTAATATTTAAATACTTCAACACAAAAAAGGAACATGAACATAAAGTTCTATTTTGGGGAATCCTCGGTGCAATTGTCATGCGTGCACTGTTTATTTTCTTCGGGGTTGAACTCGTTGCCTCATTCCATTGGGTACTCTATCTTTTTGCCTTATTTCTTCTTTATGCTGCTGTAAACATGGTTTTACCAAAGAAAAATATCAATCCGGAAAACAATTTCGTCATTAAATTACTCAAAAAATTTATTCCGATATCGAATGATAATAATACGGCTCACTTCTTTACTAAAAAAGGAAATCAATGGTACGCCACAACATTATTCGTGACTCTCATTAGCATTGAAACAACGGATGTCATTTTTGCTATCGATTCCATCCCCGCTATCATGGCAATCACATTAGATCCTTTCATCATCTACACTTCGAATATCTTTGCGATCATGGGCCTTCGCTCACTATACTTCGCTTTATCAGGTGTCATGTCACTTTTCTACCTGTTGAAATATGGCCTGGCTGCCATCCTGGCTTTTGTCGCTTTTAAAATGCTTGCAGAATCCTACATCGATGTTCCCATCACAATAGCTTTAGGATTCATCGTAATGGCCTTGGCCATTTCTATTGCCGCTTCAGTTATTTTTTCTCAAAGAAAAACGTCCTAGAAAGAACATATAGAGACAGTTGCAAAAGACCAGGATAGGTCGTCATTTAATGAGATACTGCATATAAAAATGTAGCCTGTAATAAGCCCAAGAGAAATCCTATAAGAAAAATTGTTCCAAGAAGGGGAACTCTTAATTTCTTCCAAAAGACCTTTGATATCACAGGGACTAATCGTTGCTTAAATTCAGGAATAAGCTTGACAAGCTCTTCACGAGCGCATTTTTTCAGTGAATCTTCTTTTGTTTTGCTTAAGAACATGCCGATCATTGGGATTTGTTCTTTAAATGCTGCAATAATAGCATCTAAACGATGATTGATGAGATCATCCTCATTATTAACTCCATCATCACTAACCCCCACATTTTTGTGAAGATTCGATCTTCTCATACAAAAAAAATACCAAACACAAAAAACTAATGCACAACATGATATCAAAGCTGTCGTGATTGGTAAAAATAGAAAATAGTATAACGTCATAAATTGGCCTCATGCATGAATTATACCGAACGTGATTCAAAAATTGGCTTTTTGACAAGGAGGCTGCTCAAAATTTTTCGTCTGGAGCGAGTGACCATTGCCTCTGGCAAGGCACGAGTGAAGACAAAAATTTTGACGCAAAGCCGACGCAGTCAACAACCAATTTTTGAGTTATGTTCGGTATAAATCAGAATATGACATAAATCAATAATAAAAAGTACAATTGTTTTATTATCAATATCTATTTTTAATGCTGCTTGTTGTCGATAAGGATTGGATTAAGCATATCTTGACTAATCAACATAGCATCTTTAATAGCAATATTTGCACTTGATGGAATCAGACGTGCGCCGAGGGTTAATGGTCCAATAACATAAATAGGGATTGCAGCATGTGAAATTACTCGCAAATTTTTAGTATTGAATTGAATATTTCCCTGAGAATTTAACGACAGTAGTGCATTCCGCGACATATTTTGAATTAGTGTGTTAGTGGTGCTGTTTTGTCCCCAACCTCTAGCTTCTAAGAATGCTTCTGCATTAAATGTTGATCCACCTGAGAGAGGCATTTGAAATGCCTTATTTTTTGTATCATATGAAGGAGATTCACTTGAAGCACAGAATATCAACTGTCCACTCTTCATTAATTTAAGAAGTTGTTCTGCTACCGGCAACGGCATTGCACTCTGAATACTGCGCCAATAAATCCCAAACTCTGCTTGAAATCGCCTTTTTGCTTCATCATCAAGATAATTTTCGTAAATTTCTTGTGCAATTTCTCTCATTCCTAAAAAGACCGATCGAAGAGCTATTTCACCAGATTGAGCTTCTTTTATAAGATCATCAAGAGCTTCTGTATAATCTCCTTGAAATTTGTTTTTTATGGCAAGACCGAGAGGACTATGCCAAAATATTTCCGTTCCCCCATAAGCTTTGCGAACTTCTTCGCAAAAAGCTGCAACCACAGATTCAAGTGAAAAATGTCTTTGGAACTGATTTTCTTTTTTCAGATTTTCGATAGTAAAAATTTCTGGCTGATACGTCGTTACATTGCCTCGGATTGCCGGAAATATACCTCTTCTGCTGAAGGCAAGAATTTTAATTTTTGGAAACTCATCGTTGATCCATCGAATAAGATCTATCGCACTTAAACTCATTCCTCGAATGATGACTTGCTTAACTTGTTGTGAGGTAATATAATGGCGAATTGCAGCCATATCATCGTAACAACACATCTCCCGAAAATATCCAAGAGTATTTAGATAAAGGTCTGGAAAATCGTTTCGAGAATGCCCTGTGGAAAGAACAATAGAATCCATCTGAAGGTCATCAAATTTAGAAGTTGATAGTATTGCCTCATTATTTAAAGTCTTTACGTCATTTACTTGCGTTGAAGACATCACCTCAAGATCTATTCCTTTCTCATGCGCTGAATAAATCATTTTTTCTGCTTGTTCTTGAAGGTAGTTACCATATTGCCTTCTAGAAGGATAGTCGGGAGTGGGCAACTTTTTTGATTTAGACCATTCTAAATAATCATCCATTTTTTGTTTTGTATCTGTAAAGCTATAATCACCCGTATTGAATATTTCATGGTCAGAAACCATCGCAGAAGGAAGCCATGAAGCAAATGGATAGCCTCGTCCTACTTCCTGTGAATCCCCAATCCAATATATTTTAATTTTTTCTTCGAGATGATGCTTGAAAATATCTCGAATAAGAGAGCCTACGACAGCAAACCCGCTTAGACCTTGTCCAACAATAGCTATCCTAAATTTTCTTTTAGCACCGCTTGTGTAGGTGATCCCGGCATACATTCGCTCGATTGTAGCATCTGTAATTTCGGTATTATCAATCGACAAAACCTTAATATTATTTTGATACTCTACGCTTGTATCAAAACATGTACTCGGTTTTTTTTCTGAAACAGTCATTATTATTTTGCAACTTCACTTTTTTGTATTTTGTCATGTTTTTTAAAATTTGCATTCTTTAAACAAGCATATAAACGCTAAACCGCAATTTTAGAGACATGCAAACGATTTCGGAAATTGGAACATAGGTTGCATTTTCTTGCGTGCTAGGTTGTTTGGCAACTTATAGTGTAACATTGCTTCGTTCTGATCAGATATTAGTTTGAATTCTGAATTTAGCTCTTGATTGGTACTCACATGCTCATTAAAAGCAGCTAATATAGCTGGATTCGGACTGTATACAATAATTTTGCGATTTTCCCCATTTTTTGGATCATCGGACATATGCAAAATTAATAGTTTCTGTTTTTTTTCGATAACGTATTTTTCCACGTCTTTTATTATATCTACATCTTGCTTAGACCATAAAGGAGCTATAGAAAGCATTGAAGATATACCGTAAGAAAATTCATTGTCGCAAAACTCTTTATAATCTAATTCTAATAACATGCTTGTAGTATAATCAGAGATATCGTGACGTGAATCATACAGGCTTTGATAGAAAGTTTCCGGAGGATTTCCAATGATCTCCCTTAATTCTTTAACGGCCTGGCGATCCTGTGGAGTTGTCTTACTTTCAGATTGCAAATTAGCTGTGTCTAACAGAATCGGAGCCAGTAAAAGTAAAGCTAAGCTTGGATTATTTTGCAAAAGATTGCTTTTCTGTAATTTTTCTACAATTAATGTTGAATTGGAACCTACAGTTTGAATGATCTTTTTGTCTCCCAAAAGTGGATATTTCGTTCCCATGTCTTTATGATGATCAATAATGCCTTCTACGACATCAGCAAATTTTTGTTGGCTAACTTTTAGGACATTATGATCTACCAAAGTTAATCGCAATTTTTTAGCGTCATGTAATGAATCTAGTTGGATAACATCATCAGAGAACAAAAGAGCATCTATTGGGATATTCAACATCTGTAACAAAAGAAGAGTATCTTTACGCATAGAAATTTGCTCTTTACTAAGGTTAAGCAAAGGAAGGTACAGATTATTTTCTGAATCGTTATTTTCATTCCATAAATTTTCTTTCCATAAACTGTATGCTACGACAATAGAACTGACAATTGAGTCCATATCGGCGGCTTCATTACCTAAAACAAAATGTACGGTGGGATGAAAAAGTGAATTTTGTTGAGATTTAAAAAATAAATCTTTACTTGATTGAAGAAAATCGACTAATAATTTTGAATCATCCATAAATACTTGGCTACTTGTAATAGGTTGATTTAATCCAACCATTTGAGATTGTATTGATGTGTGTTCTTTTGCTACATAATTAACGCGATTTCGGTGAAAAGTATTGTCTATATAAAACATATTTATCCATTGGATAGAAATTATCTAAATTATTAATTAATAGAACGTTACATGTTAATTTAACATAGACCACCATTTTAATCACAGGAAATTAGGATTAAGGAATAAAATACAATTTCTCTTGTATTGCTAAATTACCTGCTGTTTTGGCATGGTGAAACTAGACGTCTACACGATTTTACTATTGAGGATAAGGGGTTCTATGGACATCCACGAATATCAGGCTAAAGAAATTCTAAAAAAATATGGCATTGCCATCACAGATTTTGGGGTTATCAGATCCCCTGATGAAGTCAATAAACTTGCCGAAAAACTAAATTTAAACCAAGCAATCCTCAAAGTCCAAATACACGCCGGCGGAAGAGGAAAAGCCGGGGGTGTAAAAAAAGCAAATAATCGCAAAGAGATGCTGGAACATGCAAAGCAACTCCTCGGATTAAAAATCGTTAACAATCAAACAGGTGCTAAAGGGATCATCGCTAGAGAAGTGATGATCACATCCCTTGTTGATATAAAACGCGAACTCTACATGGGAGCCGTCATCGATCGAAAACGTGCACAAGCAACATTGATCGTCTCTCCTGAAGGAGGAATGGACATCGAAGAAGTAGCAGCAAAACATCCACATAAGATTTTAACTATTCCCATCACCAACAATGGTACGATACACAATTACAATCTCATCAACATTGCAAATTTTATGGGATGGACCGGACAACTAGCAGAAAAAGGTAAACAACTTGCCCAGGCCCTTGCCAAAGCCTTTGTTGAGAAAGATGCATCATTAATAGAAATAAATCCTTTAGTTGAAACAAAACAAGATGATCTCATCGCTTTGGATGCAAAATTCAGCATCGATGACAACGCCCTCTACCGCCACCCTGAAATTGCAGCACTCTACGATCCAACACAGCTAACCTCTGAAGAAGTCGAAGCTAAAAATTATGATCTCGCCTACGTGGCACTCGATGGGAATATTGGTTGTATGGTTAATGGCGCAGGTCTAGCTATGGCTACAATGGATATCATCCATTTACATGGAGGATCACCCGCAAACTTCCTCGATGTTGGCGGCGGGGCAACACAAGAAAAGGTCACTGCCGGATTTAAAATCATTTTATCTGATAAAAAAGTCAAAGCCATCCTCGTAAACATCTTTGGCGGCATCATGAACTGCGAAACATTAGCAGCAGGAATCGTTGCCGCTGCAAATGAATTAAAGGTAGAAGTTCCCCTAATCGTCAGAATGGAAGGAACAAATGTCGAACAAGGGAAAAAAACACTAAAAGACTCAGGATTGGATATCATCATCGCAACGTCTCTAACCGAAGCGGCCCAAAAGGTTGTTAAACTTGGAAAAGGAACAGGCAAATAACATGGCAATATTAGTCAATAAAGCAACGAAAGTGATCACTCAGGGAATCACAGGAAAAGCCGGTCGTTTCCACACGGAACAGTGTATCGCTTATGGCTCGAAATTTGTCGGTGGTGTAACACCAGGTAAGGGAGGACAATCCCTCTTCGATCTTCCTATCTTCGATACCGTCGCTGAAGCTAAAGCCGCCACAGATTGCGATGCCACAATGATATTCGTCCCGGCACCTTATGCCGCTGAAGCTATTTTAGAGGCTGAAGAAGCCGGTGTTGCTCTCATTATCTGCATCACAGAAGGCATCCCTATTCGCGATATGCTTGAAGTCAGCAAAGTAATGCGTGCGAGCAAGACAAGTCGCCTCATCGGACCCAACTGCCCCGGCATCATTACTCCAGGTGAATGTAAAATCGGGATTATGCCGGGATATATTCATCAAAAAGGTCATGTAGGCATCGTTTCGCGATCTGGAACATTAACCTATGAAGCTGTATGGCAAACAACACAATTAAATCTTGGTCAATCCACATGCGTCGGTATCGGCGGCGATCCCCTTAATGGCACAAATTTCATCGATATTCTAGAACTTTTTGAAAAAGATCCGAAAACAAAAGAAATTTTGATGATAGGGGAAATCGGCGGCGACGCCGAAGAAAATGCAGCTGAATGGATCCGTGCCCACTGTACAAAACCGGTCGCAGCATTTATTGCCGGCATTACGGCTCCTGAGGGGCGTAGAATGGGACATGCAGGAGCCATCATCTCTGGTGGGAAAGGAACAGCGCAAGATAAAATTAAGGCTTTAAAAGCCGCCGGTGCCGTCGTAGCGGAGAGTCCGGCAGAAATGGGTGTTGCAGTACAAAGAGCAATGCAAGTAAAATAATCCTAAAAACGACATGTATCCCTAAAATCTACAAGGACTGATTTTTTAACATTTAGGTATAATTATGATAAAATTTCCGGGTAAAATTCCTATAACGATTCATCCACTATTCTGGCTTATCGTCATTTTTATTAGTTGGATTAACGCATTCAATCTAACTCAAATAGTTATTTGGACCATTGTCATTGTCGTCTCGGTCGTCATCCACGAATTTGGCCATGCGCTAACAGCAGTGGCTTTTGGACAAACAGCAAAAATTGATCTTGTGGCTTTTGGCGGTGTTACACAGAGGTATGGCGGCAAAAAATTGAAGTTATGGCAAGAATTTGTCATTGTGCTCAACGGACCTCTAGCAGGCCTAGTTCTCGCATTATGTGCATGGTGGATACAACGCTCATTGATTATCTCTCATCCGGAAGCACAACTCACATATGCCGTTGTCATCACATTTTATGTAAATATATTTTGGACATTTATGAATTTGCTACCGGTGCAACCCCTCGATGGCGGGAAGTTGCTTAGCATAGCTCTAGAAGCAATCTTTGGATTGCGTGGAAAAAAAATTGCTTTATTTATTAGCCTTATTTTTTCCTCTGTTGTAGGGATTTTTATGTTTTCAATACACGCATTCCTAGCAGGATCATTTTTTCTATTATTTGCCTTTGAAAGCTATAGAGCATGGAAAGCGAGCCTATCGGTAACAGAACAAGATCAAAATTTTATACTGCAACATCAGCTGAAAGAAGCAGAAAATGATATCGCTAGAGGTCATAAAGATGAAGCATTGAGAAAATTTCAACGTCTAAGAGATATCGCAAAACAAGGACTTATCTATAAAACAGCGACTGAGCATGCGGCTCATCTATTTGCTGAGATGGGAGAACTCAAAGAAGCTCATGATCTTTTATTATCTCTTGGTAACAAGCTCTCACCGGAAGGTATCCGTCTTCTACACCAGTTAGCTTACCGAAATGGGAACTGGCAAGAAGCGATAACACTAGGAAAGAGTGCATATCATCATTACCCGGATTACCACATCGCCATCATTAATGCGTCTTCTCATGCGCTATTGGGGCAAGTACAGCCGGCAGTAGGTTGGTTGCATTGCGCAATTAAAGAGGGGTTACCCAACCTCCAAGAGATTTTAGCGCAAAAAGAATTCGATCCTATCCGCAATGATCCCATGTTTCTTCAACTTAAAAAACCAAATGCGTAAGGCCTCTGACACCACTACCGCGGCTATTTTCTTTGACCAAAAGACCCCACGTTCCAGCGCAGGAAGCACTAACACGCGGGGCTAATTTCTGAAGCCACGACTGTGGCGAAGAAGCACAGTATCGTTCCAAAATAGTTATCAAAGCTACGATTAGAGTTTCAATTATTATATCATTAGCGTGGAAAATTGGACTCTAATTCATCAAATTATAGAAGGTTTCCCGCCACGGTAGTGGTTTAAGAAATTAGCCCCGCGTGCAGGTGTTTCCTACACCGGAACGTGGGGTTAATTGCAAAAAAAGAATACAGCCTCGGAAGCGGCCCCTAGTCCGGCATTAATCACAAAATGAGAACCCATTTCATGGGTTTAGTAACTCTGTGCACGTGGTTAATCGACTTGCAGCGAGACAAAGCGCACGACGTTATCCTGTTTAATAAGCATCAGAAGAGGCATTCCCTTTTGAATTTGCTCTAATGCTTTATTGAACTCATCGACTGATGACACATTATTTTTATTGACAGCGACAACTAAAATTCCTGCTTTGAGACCAGCCCAAGCGGCAGGACTTCCTGAATCGACTTTTGCAATGACAACGCCTTTTTCTTCTTTATATCCCAGTTTCTGGGCAATTTCAGGAGTGAGATCTTGCACATTGAAACCATATTTATTTGCATTTGTTTCTGTGGCTTTTTGTGCCACTTCAACTGGGAATGTACCGATATTTATTGAAATATCCATTGTTTTTCCATCGCGTAAAACAGTGAAATTCACATCTGTTCCCGGTTTCATCATTGCTACAGCATTGCGCAAAGTTGAAATATTATTCACAGGCTGCTTATTGTATTTCAAAATAATATCGCCTTGTTTTAGACCGGCTTTTTCTGCAGGAGAATCTTTTGTGACTTCAGCTACAAGAGCGCCTTCAGTCTTATTTAAATTAAATGCTTTGGCTAATCCTGCATCCATTTGCTGCATCACAATTCCAAGAAATCCTCGCGTAACCTTTCCAGTAGAAACAAGTTCATCCAACACATGCTTCAGCATATTACTTGGAATGGCAAAACCTATTCCCATATAACCGCCGGTACTGGCGTTAGCTACAATCGCTGTATTCATACCAATGACATTAGCGTGAATATCCAAAAGAGGACCTCCGGAATTCCCTTTATTAATCGCTGCATCCGTCTGGATAAAATCTTCAATACGACTAATATCTAAATCATTTCGTCCTGTGGCGCTAATAACTCCCACAGTTAACGTAGCCTGTAATCCCAATGGATTCCCTACGGCAATTGCCCACTGACCTGGCTGTAAATCATCTGAACTCCCCAATTTAAGAAAGGGTAAATCAGTGGCTTCAATTTTTATAACTGCAATGTCAGTATTTGGATCCTGCCCAATTAATTTCGCTGTGAAATCACGTCCATCATTCAACGATACAATAATTTCTGTAGCATCTTCCACAACATGACTATTCGTTAATACGAGTCCATCAGCAGAGACAATAAAACCGGAAGCTTGTCCTTCAATTTGTTGGGTCTCAGGTTCTCTTCCGTTGGGTACAGAGAAAAAACGTTTAAAAAAGTCTCCTCCAAATGGATCATTTTCATCAGAATTCCCCCAAGAATTAAAACTGAGAGTTTTCTGCTTGGCTTTTGCTTTAATTTTTATTGATACGACAGCCGGTATTGCTTCTTTAGCTACAGATGTGAAATCGAATGTTATGGGAGAAGTCGTTTCCTGAGCACTTTGTAATGATGAAAATGATGTTGAAAGTACACATGTCGCGATCAGTAGAACAGCGCAATTTTTAATTTTTTTAAACATACGTATAGACTCCTATATTTTCGTACATGCTTTAATATGCTTTCCTCAAAAATAATCAAAATATGAAAAAAAATGCAACTTTCTTTTATTCTTATGATGTAATTATAAGTCATACATAGATAAAAACATGTTTATACCGAACGTGATTCAAAATTTGGCATTTCCAGCTGCGCGAAAATCCCCGCGGATCAAAGATCGTAAGCGACCCAATATTAAGTCAATATGGGGTCGCTTACGATCTTTGATCCCCGGGGTTTTGGCGCGCTCGAAATGCCAACTTTTAAATCACGTTCGGTATAGCACAGCTCTCTGTGTACAACTTTTAATCACACTATTATTCTCGTAACAATTCGATGGCGCGTGCTGTAGATAAAAACCCTTTTTCAATACGATCTAGACCAAAATGCTCATTTGGAGCATGTATGCAATCTCCTGATAATCCCAAACCAATCATCACTACTTCTCCTCCACATGCCTCTGCAAGGGCTGTTACAATAGGAATAGATCCTCCTGCATAAACATAAGTACATTTTGTTCGAAATACTTCTTCATATGACTTGGCAAAAGCCTTAACGGCTTTGGAACTCATCGTCCCACGCACCGCCTTACCTCCACCCTGATGTAAATGAACTTTTACTGTGGTACCTTTTGGTGCATGTGACTCAAAGAAATCTGCTACTAATTTTCCTAACTTTTGCGGATCTTGATCCGGAACAAGGCGACAAGAGACTTTTGCCAGTGCTTTTGCAGGAATTACAGTCTTAAATCCATCTCCGGAGTATCCTCCATTGATGCCATTAACCTCTAATGTTGGACGCGTCCAGTTGCGCTCATGGGGCGAAAACTGCAATTCTCCGCCGGTGGGTTTTGCTCCGAATTCGGCTTCATACTTATCAGCATCAAAATCTAATGAAATGCTCGCCTTCTCCTTTTCTGAAATGACTTTTACGGAATCATAAAATCCGGGGATGAGGACTTTTCCTGATTCATCGCGTGCCATATTCAATATTTTCACTAGAGCATGAATTGGATTAAAGGCCACGCCTCCATGGGATCCGGAATGAAGGTCTGTATGTGTTCCTTGTACTAAAACATCCATTGTGACAATGCCACGAACACCTAAAGTAATAGCAGGCTGAGAGATACTTGGCATTCCTAGATCTATGACAGCAAGATAGTAGGCTTTTAACTCTTTTTTCTTTTCTTTTAGCACATTCGCTAACCCTTGACTACCACACTCTTCTTCTCCTTCAATACACAATTTGATATTGATAGGAAGTTTACCATCTCTTTCCATCAACGCTTTCAATGCTAATAGCACATAGAAACATTGTCCTTTGTTGTCCTGAGCACCACGAGCAAACACCTCTCCATTGCGCACAGTGGGTTCAAAAGGAGGGGACTTCCATAATTCAATAGGATCAACAGGCTGCACGTCATAATGATTATAAACGAGGAGTGTTGGTTGATCAGGCCCTGCTTTATCATACGAAGCAAAAATCGTGGGATGCCCAATGGTTTTCCATATCTCCACATTAAAACCAATATTTTTCAAATAATCAGAAACCCATGTGACACATGCTTGCATTTGATCACGATAACTTGGCTCCGAACTAACACTCTCAAATTTCAAAAACTTGTAATAATCAGCCAATGATTGTTTTTGATGTTTTTCGTAAACTTTCTTTAAATTGGCAATTTCTAGCGTGTCATTCATGAAATACTCCTGATAAATATTAACCTTAGAGTTATGTTCTACTCTTCAGAGGGAGAAAAACGCAAGCGCTTTGTTGCCGAATCTTTAGATTTTTTGACACTGTTTTTCTTTTTCACAGAGTGAGGAATCCGCGTGGGTATGCGTTTAGGTTTTCTGTAATTTAATTTTTCCACTTCATGACGTAATTTGACTAGACACTCCCTTTTATTCAGATATTGACTGCGTTCCTTTTGACAGGTAACAACAATTCCGGTAGGGAGATGAATGAGACGCACTGCACTATCAGTCACATTCACATGCTGACCTCCACTTCCGCTAGAGCGATAGGTCTGAACCTTACACTCCGCAAATAGGTCGTCGTCATCATCAGGTAAAATTATCTTCTTCATATCCCATGTTAATACATGAAATTGAAATTATCAGCTATCTATATAATTGTGTGAGCATTAGGATCGACTTCAGCAGTATCTGTCGTTACATTGACTTTTCCGCTATAAAATCCAATGGCAAGAAAAAATGAAACAAAGCAACAGCACGCCACGATGGCTGCCGTCGAGAAGAGTGTGTCATCATACAGATTACCGGCAAGTTGCACGGTAAGAGCGCAAAGAAGGGTACGCATAGACATCAACAATGAAGAGGCTGGACCATTTTTACCTGGCATGATAGATAGCGAAGCCGAAAATACAACGGCAAAAGGAATGGCGCAAGAGGCCCCAAAAATACACATTAATGGTGTTATCAACATCACAGAGGGAATATTTTCAAAAAATGACAACGCTAGTAAAACTGTTGTTGCAACGAGAGAAATTAAAGATCCTACTAATACTGATCTAACATCTCCAAAATACCCTGAAACACGATTTGCATAATAACTCATCACAGAAAAAGATGAAATAATGGCTGCTTGATGCCATGAAAACTGACTCAATGACATTCCCAACTGATCTCTATATAAAAAAGGAATCACTGAGACGAAAGCCATATAGGCTCCGGCCAACAATGTTGGCACAAATGAACTTTGAAGAAAACGAAAAGTAGATAATAGCTGAATATAATCCTTAATCGCCCCATCGGCTTTAACAATCTGCCTACGGTGTGTTTCCGGAAGATATTTGCAAAGAAGGATTAACTGAACCGTTGTCATCATAGCAACAAAAGAATAACACGAGCTCCATCCAAAATATACATTGAGATACCCGCCTAATATTGGTGACAATGCCATCGTTGCAGTCAAAATTGCATTTAATACTCCAATCCAATGAGTGGCCTCATTGTCTTTGTAGGCATCAGAAATCATCGTGAATACGATGACAAAGGATCCCGCTGCACCTAATCCTTGAACAAAACGAGCTATTAGAATCATTTCAATGGTTGGCGCTAATGAACAACACAAACTTCCAATGAGGAAAAGAACTGTTCCAAATAAAAGAACAGGCCGTCTGCCAAATCGATCCGATAAAGGGCCGTAAAGTAGCGAAGCAATACAAAATCCAAAAAAGTTCAGACTGATTGTCCCTTCAATCACTTTTTCAGGAACTGAAAAAGCTCGCGCAATATCAGGAAAGCTGGGCAACGATAGCTCTATTTCCATCGCTGCCGATACGGCTGAAAAAATTAAAAGGAATGGGAAATATTTTCCAAATTTCATGATGTATTTTTTGTTAAAAAAGTTTGTAAACCACTGTACGTTAGTTTATTTTTTAATAACAGTCAAGTGTTTTAAAAACAATATACCGCAAAATCGATACTGTCAAAAACTAATTTTTAAATCACGTTCGGTATATGTTCGGTATAAATATGTAAGACCGCTTGGTTGATAAACCCGAGTTCCTGATAACCTTCTGATTCCGAAGGGGCTGAAATTACGGCAACACGTGTACATCCTTGATTTTTGGCAATTTCAAGCAACTTATACGTGACAGCTTTTCCATATCCTTTGTTTTGCTCTTCTTCCAACGTGCAGTCGTTACAAATGTATGCTCCATCTTCTGTACAAATCACGGAGCCTGTAGCAACACCTTTTCCATCTTTACTTGCTAATACATTAGAAAATTTACCTGACTCACTTGCCTTTTTTATAAGCTTCAAAAATATAGACAGCGCTGCCGTTGAAATTTGAAATACAGTGCTAAGTATATTTCCCCATGTTTGAAACGTTGCATGATCGGTAATGAATTCGATTTTGGCATTAGGTTTTGGAATAGTTAGTGGCTTAGTGATATCAATAGTCATGACAACAAAATTTCCTAGCAACTGGAAACCTTTCTTTTCCAAAAGAGTTTCTAAAGACGATGGCTCCTCACTGGCTTCTACCCACCAACTGTATGGCAACTGCAAATCATTAAAATGTTTTGTGATTTTCTCTACTACTATTTCAATTTCTGAATTTGAGGTTTGACACCGGACAACACCATTTAAAAGGGGATGCGGGACACCTGTGCAGCCATAAAATGTACCGGATATTTCAGAAACGGTAAGATCTAATTGACGATATAAGCTTGCTTGACAATCAAAAGCAAAATCATGTAACGATATCATGATAGTATTCCTTGTTATGGTTTAAAGGATCTCATCATAATATTCGTCATCTTAAAAAAACACCGTATCAATTACGGTAGTAATCCCAAATTCTCTAAAATACGGGCTATTTCAAAAACCTCGTTTTTGCTCCAACATCCTAACTTGCTCTTGATATTTTCAAAATAGGATTCGATTGTCCTACTCGAAAGCCCCATTAAATTCGCCGTTATTTTTGAGGATTTACCTTCCAGAAGCCATTTTAAACATTGTTTTTCTCGTTTAGAGAATAGTCGGGCTTGTTTGATATACAGATCCATTCCAAGAGCTTTTAAAAAGGCAAAATGAGCTTCCTCATTAAGTTGGAGCTGTGCCGAACACTTTTGCAGTTTCTCTCCTTTAAGAATAGCTAATGAGGCCGCATCATCAAAATGACAGAGAATCCTTTTGTACTGTTCTTTGAAATGACGTGCAAACGAGATAAGTAATGACTGATGATTAAGATATAATTTATTGAGAGCCGAATTGCACTTACAGCCTGCAAACCCAAAAAACTCTGCACCTTCATCAACTTTCTGAATAAGACATATTCCCATGTCAAAATTAAATTTACTTCCTTCATGCATTATCTGATCCTTGTAGGACTCAGAGCCATTCATATCAACAAGACAAAATCCCGAGCTATAGGAATCAGGATGCTGAAGATATGGATCTAGCTTATACAATTTATTTTCTACATAATGCTCCGCCCAATCAGGTCGATCTAACAAAACAGAATATCGACCTTCATTATCAATGCGATGATATGTAAAATAATCAACACCAAAAATATCATGCAATGGTCGCGTCGTCTTTTTCACCTCATTAACATTGCTAAGAATCTGATGTCGAACGACTTCATTCCAACTATTCATTAATATTCCATGTAAAAACTAAACAACTATTTTGTGACCTAGATCAAGTAAATAATCAATTTCGAAGGTCTCATATTACACGAGATAGAGGTTCTTCACAAGGGCAATTTTTATTTTTAAATGTCATGCTACATAAAAATAGATAAACTTATGTTTATTTAAATTTAATTGTTAAATTGATATTTAATCACATTTCTGTTAGCATGGAGGAAATGCTAAATACGCTAAATAAATTTTACTCGATACAATATACTTTACACTAATCAACAACCAATTTTTGAGTTATGTTCGGTATAAACAAGGAGAAATATATGTCTTTAACTCTAGTAACACCCACAGACATGAACAGGTTTTTTGGTTCTGATACTCCAAAAGACTCACATTCAAATGAAACATCACCAACTACTGCAGCAGCTTCGAGTCTTTATCCATCGAGTGATGCCACAAGTCAGCCGGGACAACTAAGCCGTAGAATAATTCGTCCTATACCACTTGTTAAACACGGTTATTTGCATATAACGGAAGATACTGACGCTTTAATTAGAGCATTTAAAAAAAAATGTGAAGTATCAAATGAAATGGATACCTCCGAAAAAAACCCTAGAAAAAGATTATATGATAAGATCTCTTCATCAGACTAGACCTCTTCATATACCGAGCAAAGTCAGTGTATATACCGAACGTGATTCAAAAATTGGCTTTTTGAATCACGTTCGGTATAATTCCAAATGCCTAAGTTAACCTTAGAAGCTGGGAAAAAAATTGAGATTCGGCCGATTTTGTTTGGATTCATTTATTTTATGGATAACCTGTGTTTCGACAGAACTCACAGGCTATTCTTATGATTATCTCTCTAACGGATATTTCACTTCTATTCATGTCCTAACCGTTGACCCAAAAGAACATGTCATCCTTCCGGTAAAGGCCTCAGGAAAAATAAACAGAGAAACAGTATTGACCCTTGCAAATCGTTATGGAGCTCTTGCTGCTATTAACGGCGGATTTTGGAAACAAAATGGAGATCCCGCGGGAATATTAAAAATAGACAATATTTGGCTTGGTACTCCTATCAAACCAAGAGGAGCGATAGGTTGGACACTTAACGGCCAACACACATTAATAGATCAAGTACTAACAAACTATGACCTCCATGATTGTCTGGATGAAAATGAAATTGAAGTAATTCCGGTGTCTAACCCACCACATTCTACCTCAAAAGAATGGAAAGGGCTTGAACATATTGTTGGAGGCACTCCGGTCTTGATACGAAATGGTAATCTAGTAGAAGATTATAGCTCTGAACAGACTCTAAAATCGTTTTTAGTCAAAAGACATCCAAGAACAGCTGTTGGAATCAGAGACAATGGAGAATGGGTGTTTGTCGTCGTCGATGGTAGATCTTACGGATTCTTTGGCGGAATGACAATACAAGAATTAGCCGAATTGATGCTCGAACTTGGTTGTATCGAAGCTCTAAATTTAGATAGCGGTAGCTCCTCGACAATGGTCATCGAAGGTTCCGTCATCAATGATCCGTGCGGAATAATTCTAGAAGAGGGAAAACAAGTCGAAGCTATTTCTGATGCAATCTTAATTATTCCTATTCTTTCTCCATAAAAATAATATTCGTTTTCGATTTATTTTACTTTTTTTTAAATAAAGCTTGACACTATTTTTTTTATTTTACAAGATATAAAGAAATAAATATAACCTAATTTTGACTCCGTGAATGGTTACTTTGATGAAAAGGATAAATATGATTTTACGCATGCTCATACCGGTACTCGTATTAACAGCAAATTTAACGTCTACATTATTTGCCGGTAGCGAAAGAGGAAGTCGACTCATAGAAGAGGCTGGAGGCACTGTAGCTATTCCTGGAGTTGCAGGTCCTGCGGGATCACCGGGTATTGCCGGAGCTGCAGGTGAACGAGGTATTCAAGGTGTTCCAGGAATTCCGGGTGCACCCGGCATCTTAGATTTTTCTGACTTCTACGCTCTGATGCCCGGAGATAATGGAGCAACTATTCCTGCAGGTTCTCCTGTGCTATTTCCAAATACAGGATCTACAAATGGGGTTATCACCCGCTTAAGTTCTTCACTTTTTTTATTACCCGCAATTGGTTCTTACCTCGTTCTTTTTCAAGCAAGTATAAGCGAACCTGGACAACTCATGTTAAGCCTTAACAGCTCGCCCATTGCAAGTACCGTGGCGGGAAGAGCAACGGGGACAGATCAGATAGTAGGAATTTCAGTTGTAACGACAACGAGTCCAAACAGCACTCTTGAGCTCATAAACCCTCCCGGAAATTCTACTGCATTAACTCTTACTCCAATAGCCGGTGGTACACATAGTGTTTCGGCACACCTTGTGATTATACGAATTCAATAAAAAAAAGGCCGCTTTTTTACACAATAATTGAGAAGAAGGATAAATATGATTTCACGCATGCTTATATTGACAATAGCACTTAGTGTTAGCTTGACCTCTACCTTATTTGCTGGAAGCCAACGAGGGAACCGTCTTATTAGCGAAGCTGGTGGTGCTGCTGCGATACCTGGAGTTGCCGGTCCTGCCGGATCACCGGGCGTTGCCGGTGCTGCAGGTCTACAAGGGATTCAAGGCATTCCGGGCATTCCCGGCGCACCGGGAATTTTAGATTTTTCCGATTTTTATGCACTAATGCCTCCTGATAATGCTTCAACTGTTGCAGCCGGTGCAGCTGTAGAGTTTCCTGAAGGAGGTTCTACAAGTGGAGTGATTACACGCTTAGGTCCTTCTTCATTTCTATTACCAACAATCGGTACGTATTTAGTCCAGTTTCAAGTGAGTGTAACTGAAAATGGACAACTCATGTTATCACTAAATAGTGCACCAATAGCTAGTTCGGTAGTAGGCCGAGCAACCGGAGTATCACAGATTGTAGGGATATCTCTTGTCACAACAACCACTTCAAATAGCGTATTGGAGGTTATTAATCCTCCGGGAAATACTCCGGCACTAACAATAACTCCGGATGCTGGTGGTACACACGCTGTTTCAGCACATCTATCGATTATACGTATCCAATAATACGAATAAGGATTAAAAAATATGCGTCGATTCAATCACGCGAAAACAAAAATTTAACGTAGGAAAGTATTTATATGACTAATACTTGCAAAAAGATTTACATCGCTATCGCAGGTTTGTTGATGGCTATGACAGCTCAAGTAAACGGTACTGACTGTAACCAATTACAAAGTTGTGGGCAGAACAATTGTGGTATACAACCCAATAATTGTGCCATATGTAATAGTGAAGTGAATTTTAAAGGTGAGCTATTATACTGGAGGCCAGAGTTAGGCGGCCTCGAAAGTGCGTTTGGAACAACATCAATCACATCAACAGTAGCAAGCGGCATTGTTAGCACTACTGTAACAGAATTGGATGAAGACCCCAAATCGAAATGGAACGCAGGATTCCGCGTGGGTGCTGATGTTGTGTTTGATTGCTATGATGTAGAATTAGATTGGACACATTTCAATGGAAGTGCACACTTTAATGAATGTGATAATTATGGGCATTGGAAGATAAGATATGATGCAATAGACCTAACATTGGCTGAACGTTTCTGTGTGACTCCTTGTTTTTATGTTAAACCGTTCATAGGTCTACGTGCAGTACAAATTCATCAATCATTACATTCACATCTAGAAACATTAGTCACTTCTCTTGTAGGCTCTAATACTGTCCTTAGCGAAATGGATGATAAAGAAAACTTCTGGGGAGTTGGTCCTGAAGTAGGTATAGAAGCGGATTGGTACTTAGGCTGCAATTTAAGTGTTTATGGCTGTTTCGATATCGTCACATATTACGGTGATATCAGAGGAAAAAACCACGACACAGACCTATTTACAACGACAGAGAGCATTGCTAATGTGAAAAGAAATCATTGTTTTAACAGTATTGGCACTGATGCTGCCATCGGTTTTCGATGGAATAAAATCTGGTGCTGTTCATGTTATGAAACAAATCTAATGGTAAAACTAGGCGCCGAACAACACCGTATTTATGATTTCAGTAATCTTGGATCTGATGGAACATTAAGTATGGACGGTGGCGTTTTTGCTGTAGGCGTTGGTTTCCGTTACTAAGAAAATATTTATCCATAGTAGATTATACCTCAAAAGATCATGGGTGACCATGATCTTTTGAGTCTTTTTTTGTCATTCATCTTTCTCAGGAAAATCATTCTTCCAATATTTTTGAATCTACGCAGAGCGTTTGGAGCGCGAAAATCCTCTTTCGCTTTAGTTGTGTGAGGATACCAAAGCGAAAGAGGACTTTCGCACTCCAAACGCCTTGCGTAGCTTTAGATTTTATCAATAGATGAATTCTATGCCTGCACTGACACCTTGAGCCCAGAGGCTTCCGGATTTAAATGGAACCTTAGGACTTGCAGTGCCAACGAGAGCAAAAGAGGCTCCTGTAATCGATATTGATTGCGATGGGTTAAGATCGCGATCAATTTGGTCTCCTGCCCATAACATCTCGCTGACATATAAACAGG
>Ga0206832_10126_pt1 | contig 19760 bp, 18 predicted proteins | sample Alteio_BWOrgCont_74_FD_152896 | JGI IMG/M metagenome (GOLD analysis project Ga0206832, IMG submission 152896) | Enriched cells from forest soil in Barre Woods Harvard Forest LTER site, Petersham, Massachusetts, United States -... | ecosystem: Environmental > Terrestrial > Soil > Temperate forest >... | reverse complement strand
AAAGCAAATTCACCGGTGCTTCCGAAAACGTCAGCGGCCGGAAATCCTTTCTCGGTTCAATTTTTGCTACGGTGTTTGCGGGCAGCTTACCGCTAACTGGATCCCTGGGCGAAACCCCATCCATTCTTAGCAGTAACAGTAGCGAAAACAACAGAATAATAACCGGTGCATACTGCAACTTGGCTTTACGGGGCAGCAATGTAAAGGTTAGCAACAACGTAAAAATTCCAAAACGCACAATTACCACTATCGTTGATAGCAGGGTAAATCCTTCACCCGGGCTAAAATCAAAATACTTTTTGGTAAAGCTCATTACTCCAACACCAATAGCGCAACATATAGTTACCCAACGTGCCTGGTATCTGGTCTGCAATATAAACAAGGTCATAAGTAATATGCCTTGTACCATAGTATGCGGTTTATAGAAATATGAAATGAGTATCAAAAACGCAGCGGCAAAAATTGCCTTCCTCATTCCATGCACATTGTAATAATATAACAACCCCATTATCGAAAGAGATACTAAATAAGTAGGCTTGCCTATAAACCAATAGCTTATAAAGGCAATAATTACAGCGTGGGCCAACAAATTAAACATTTGCAAACTCCGGCTTTGCGAATAGATGAATAACGCTATTGCTATAGCCGCAGGCAGCGCTAATAGCATGATATTATAGTAAAAAAATAAGCCAAAAAGCAACAGGTTTAAAACGCTAAGCATCCAAAAACCTGCACCATCGGGTTTGTTGGTTTGTGCAAACAGCGGCACCTCTTCATCGGTTTCTGCTATAATTACATTTTTTAAATCGTAAAAAGGCTTTAAAAATATGCGGCGTTTATCGGCATCCCTCAGCCCCAAAAGCAAATACAAGCCAAAGAAAAATGCCACAGCTAAAAAATACACTCCGCCATTTTGGATAACCACGCCGGGGTTAATAACTGCTCCGCAAATACAAAAAATGGCCCCTGTTATTAGTGTAACGTATATCTCCCCGCTATATAGCAGCAAAAACACCGGTATAACGGTTCCAAATATCAATACAGATTTTTTCGATAATAGCGCCAGTATAAAGAACAAGGCCACGAAAAATAAGTCCTTATAACTTTTTCCTGCAGCAAATAACATGGCAAACCTAAAGGCAAAAAGCCCGAAAATCATCGAAAGAAGCTCATCACGGTTTTTTATACTGCACACCACCTCGGTATGCATGGGGTACAGGGCAAACACCAGGGCAATAATGAATGAAAAAAGGTAATTGGTGTTTTTGAAAAACCGCCGCAGGCACCGGTAAAGCAGAAAGCATAAAAAAGCATACAACAACACGTTAATAAAATGGCTTACATGCGGATTATCGCCAAAAAATTGGTGCTCGATAGCGAAACTGGTCAACACCATTGGCCGTTACTCATACGAATACCCCATGTTATCCGAATAATAATTGCTTTTGAATATTTCCGGTATGGCACTTATCCCTTGCGAAGTGAGCGGCTGATTTTGGGTTACAAGGTTATCATCCAGGTTGTAATCGTACTGTGCTGATGAGATGTAAAGAAGAAGTGGAACAACAAAAATAATCAGGCAATAATTCCACTTAAAACCTGTTTTATTTTTGGCAGGGCTCTGTAAGGTTTTCCCCTTTTCATTACCGGATTGCTTACCTGGGTTTGCCATATAAGGCGAAAGTATGAATTTTCCTCATTAAATTTGACCACCGGTGCCGCTACAATTCTGCATCTACTGCTTATGCTGCGTGGTTTTTATCACTAACTTGTGGCACTGCTTGTTGGCCTATGAAGAATTCCATCTCGAAAAAAATAGCTATTTTCTCCTTCATCATGCTGCTCCTGCTCGTTTTGTTGGAGGTCGGATTTCGTCTTTCCGGTTATCGGCCTCAAGCTAATACAGCAACCCCTCACATGCGTGTTGTGCCCAATACAATGTTTGCGTACGATTCAATATTCGGTAACAAAATGAACCCCGGCCACTACACTATCTATCAGCCAAAAACGCAATACGATGTTACAATTAATACTGATGGTTATCGCGTAACCGCTTTAACCGATTCAGGTCTCAATACACTAAATCCTGCTATTATATTTTTGGGTGGACCTTCCATGTTCGGGCACGGCATAAACGACAACGAAACCTGCCCATTTTTTGTTCAGTCTCTTTTGCCTCAATATAAAGTCATTAATCTGGCCACGCCTAATTCCGGCCTCGCCGATAACTATCTTCGGCTTACCCGTTTTCCGTATTTGCATGCTGATGACCTCGTAGTTTACGTATATCACTCTTTGCACGATAACCGCGGAAAAATGTCAAACCTTAAGCGGTTGGGCATCGCTGGTTCTGATATGGAATACCGCTTCGTTACGCTCGATACTAATTTAACTCCGCACCTCAACACTCACCATCACGCAAAATTTCCGTTAAGCGCATATAGCGCGTTAACCGGTTATCTGGAGTTAGCCTATAACCGCAGCATGAACGAGGATAAGGATGGCCACTTGATTGCCGAAAAGGCCATTTTGACCATGAGCAAATGGTGCATAGCCCATAATAGCAAGTTTGTGCTTGTTTATTGGCAACCCGATAAACAACGCAATGAAACAATTGATTATTGTAACCGCAATGGTATTAAAACCATAGTCTTTAAAGCTGATATCAGCTTTAAAGATTTAGTGGGTCATCAACCGCTGGCTACTGCCAACAAGGCCTTTGCCGATAGCTTGATATCTCATCTTACGGCTAAAGGGTTAATTGATACACTCAAAGTTTCTTCTGCCATAGCAAAATAAACTTCCTTTTTGCGTGCGGGCAATTTGTTTTTTTGAAACAACGGTTACCAAAACATCAGCTGAGTACTTTTAGTAATTACTAAAAGCAAAAAGAGCCTGAAATGACAATCATTTCAGGCTCTTTTTGCTTTTGCTGGTTTTATTGGTTTTGTATGGTAGTAACCCCATTTTCAGTTACCGCCATTTGGCCGCTGCAGCCGCCGGGGTTACCAAAGTCTATAAACTTTGTGTAAGAAGAACCGCTTACAACCGTCGATACAGTACCTTGTATGCAATAATTGCAACCTGATGACCACTTGGCATTTTTTATGATAGGTGAAGTGATATTAGCGCTGTCAACTATGCCTACTGAAGTTGAGGCAACAGATGAGCCCGTAATGCTAAATTGAAGGTCTGAAAGAGGGTTTGAATTTACTCCGGCCACCCATTCCAACTGGTAATTTACGCTGATGGTATCTGTTTCTGAGCCTGTGGACGAAACAAAGTTACCTGTTTCAGCAAGCACCAGGTTTCCATTTGTATTAGGCCCCGTATTGGTATAGCTAACGCTACCATTAAAGCCGGTTACTTTAGGCGGATTGGCCATTGCCTGGTTACCTCCCAACAGATTCGAAGGGTCGGTAGGCGAACTTAAGGGTTGATTGCTACCGGTTGATGGCGTTGTTGGTGTAGATATGGTGTAATTTTGAAGCGAAATACTATAAACGTTATTGACTACGCGTGGATCTTTATTGTCAAAGTTAACCAATACTACTCCTGTCCTGGTTTTACCATCGCTACCTAAGCAACCAGCGCCGTAATTGTAAGTTATCGAATGCGGTTTTGAAATGGTATCAATAGCTACAATTACCCCACCGCTGGTGTCCCCAAAATTAAAGCCTTGGCCCATGCCTTTTTGGTTTTTGCCCCCCATCGAAAAAATGAGGTTATTCACTTCATTCTGAAGCAAAATTACGGAGGTCGTATTATTAGTCGTACCGGTTAAGGTTTTCTTGCCCTTAGTTTTGGGTTTCACAATTTCCTTTTGGCAGGAATTGAGTGAAATGGCCGCTATAAGCGACGTAGCTAATATTGCGAGCAAAGTGGCCTTTCTAAGCGATTTGGTTTTCATCTTTTTTGGTTTATTTTTTTATCTGTCCATTAACTTTACGCGCCCACCCCTAAAAAGTTGCTTTCTATGGTAAAAGTGTGCAGGCCCGGCCAGCTTGCTTTAATAAAAAGCCGCTGCTCAAGGATTTTTTTTAAGCTGTAAATGATTGGAGATGAGCTGCTTTGTAAATGATGCCGGCCCAAACCCCGGCAACCGAACAAGTGGAACCTTGTAACTTACCAAAAGGATGGTTCAGGGAGATGGTTATCTAAAAGCGAGGGCTATATATATAATGTATGCTTTCGTTGAAACAGCGTTAAAACCTAACCCCAATAGCGTAGGCCTTTTCCATCCGCAGTAAACTTCAGAAAACCGCCATAAGTAATACGTGGCTTGGTTCCCAATATATCTTCTACTCTGTGCCAAATAGGCCCACCCGAAAAAACTACAACATCGCCCGGTTGGGCGTTTACGCTAAAATGCTTCATATCCTTCAAATAAATACGCTTGCCGCTTTTATCAATAACGTATTCATTATCCTCCTGCTTCTCTTTATCCTGTATATCTTTCCATAACATATTGTACAAGGTCAACTCGCCGCCAACTTCCGAATTTTGTAATTGAACAAGGTAGCTTAATTGGCCCTCCTGGCTTAATGGCTCTACTAGTTGATAATAAAATGGAGCTTTCTTTTGAATAAAGTATTCGCAATGCACATAAAAACCTCCCTTGTTCGGAAAGAAAGACCTAAAGTTGCCTGCAGCACATGCTGCCCCTTGGTTTTTCAGGCGCGTAACTTGTACTTCGAATGGATGGCCTACGGCAGTAAAAAATTGTTCAAACCGGGTAAGCAGCATATCAATCGCCTTAGCCGAGCGATGTTTTTGCAGGGCTGCTGCTTTGTTGATGTAAGCGTTCAACCGGTCACCCGAATCTGAAGCAGATGTAAAAGGTAAGGGAAATAATTCGGCCATGGGCCCAATCCTTTTTTCTTCCTGGGGTATATTGGCAAGGGCAGTTTTAATTTCCTCAACTTCCTGTAATGAAAAAACATTTTTGGTAATGAAACCTGCTAACTTTTCCTGCTGTATATCCTTAATAAGATTAGGATTATTCTTTACCTCCGAGTAATCTATTTCAATAAAATTGAAAAATATTTCATTTCCGTATATGCGCGCTGTATTTTCCATAAACCTCACCTAGTGTACTTCAATATTACTAGAGTTCTTTGAATTACTGAAATATTAATCGCACTTCATTAATCCGGTATCGTTGCGTTTTATTTGCATAGTTTTTCAGTCATGCTATATCATCTCTTCTCAATTGCAGGGTTTAATTGTTTCCTACAATCACTAAATTCAAATAACTCTTACTTATTTTTACCCCGCTTATATTCGTTAGGCTTTTGGTAATACCCAGTCCTTTGTGCTAACGGTACATATTAATAAACAACAATTGCTTTGGCAACAAAAACAATAACCTCTAAAGTCGAATCCCCTCTTAACTATCTCTACAAATGTCTTAGTTACAAGGCTTTAATTGTTTTGATGGTAAAGCGCGAGCTGAATATTAAATACTCCGGCTCGCAAGCCGGTAAATGGTGGCTGCTTATTTATCCTTTGGTTACCCTATCCGTTTACACACTCATTTCGCATTATCTTTTTAAAATTCAAGCTACAGGTGCCCCGTACGTTTTGTTTGCTTTCAGCGGCATAATTCCCTGGATGTTCTTTTCATCCATCGTTATTAACTCTGCCAATGCCTTCCCCGCCAACCGCGACCTTATAAAGAAATCGTATTTCCCCAAAGCAATTCTTATCATGGTAAAAATGCTGGTCAGCATGCTCGAAATGGGATTCACACTCAGCATTTATTTTTTACTAATCGTTTTCTATCACTTTCCGCTAACATATAAGGTGCTCCTCTTACCACTGGCAATTGGATTTAATATTTTAATTGCATTTTCCTTTGCGCTATGGGTAAGTATTCTTTCCATCCGGTTTAAAGATGTTTTCCAGGCAATACCGTTGCTCGTAAACTTAATGCTGTGGCTAACTCCGGTTTTTTATCCCGCCTCCATTATCCCGGCGCGGGTACTGCCCATTGCTTACTGCAATCCCATGGCTTTTGTTATTGATTTATACCGATTCAGTCTAATAGGGGCAACCATCCAGGTTCAATATGGATTGGTACCTTTGGCTGTTACTCTAACCCTGTTTGTTTCAGGCATCGTATTTTTTATTAAGCGCGAAGACCATTTGGTCGAAAATATATAAATGAGGAAAAAATGAGCGGGGAGGTAATGCAGGTTTCGGGTTTATCCAAATGCTTCTTTTCCGATGAAAGCCAAAATCCGTTTTGTGCATTAAGCGATATCACGTTTAGCCTAAAGCAAGGCGACCTGCTGGCAATAATAGGTAAAAACGGAAGCGGTAAATCTACCCTCTTAAAAATACTGTCCGAAATATACAAGCCTACTAGCGGTAAAGCCATCATAACCGGCAAGGTCGCTTCGGTATTAGAAATTGGCACCGGATTTCATCCTGACCTAACGGGGCGCGAAAATATATTCTTCTACGGTGTGCTAACCGGATTCAGTAATGCGGAACTAAAATCGAAATTTGATGAAATTGTTGAGCTAAGTGGCTTAGCCGCCTTTATTGATTCCCCGCTGCGCAATTACTCCAGTGGTATGTTTGTCAGGCTGGCTGTTTCAGTCATTTTATGTTTGCAGTGCGATGTGTTGATTTTGGATGAGGTGATTGGTGCCGGTGATTCTGAATTCCGCCTTAAAATGGCCGAGCACATGCAAAAGCTTACCGATAACGGAACCACCATACTAATGGCTAGCCATAACATGAACGAATTGTTTAAATGCAACGCCGTATTGTGGTTAGAGGCCGGAAAAGCAAAAAAATTTGATTACGATAAAAACATCCTTATAGAGTATATCGAGCAAAATATAAAAACCTTCAGGCTTACCGGCCATTCAAATCAAAGTAATACCGCACTGGGTACGGGTGGTAGCGGGCTAAGCTGTGCAGGGGTAATGTTAAACGAATTAAGCTTTACCGATAAAGACCATCGGCCTAAATCCATCTATGCGCACGATGAAGAGATTTACATGCTCCTAAAGGTAAAGGTGCTTCATACGGCTGCTACATTTCCATTTTTGATTGGAATTCACGATGCAATGGATAATCCATTATTTGTTACATCCTATCAGGCGTATAACCCGCTTTACAAAACCGGTAACCAGGGCGATGAAATTCTTTTTACTGCAATCCTGCCGGCGCATTTTTTTAATCAGGGGTCCTATTTCGTTAATTTGTGTGGCATGGATGTCGATGGATATTTTCGCGATTTAGGCAAAAATATTGCCTCGTTCACCGTATTAGCCGCCAATAAAACTGCATTTGCACCACGGGGAAGCTTCATGCCCGGCCTTACCCGGCCGCAAATAAATTGGCAAATTGCCAATACCGGTTTTAAAATGTAAGGTAATACATCGTAAAATGTATTTTGCTTACTGCATTATAATTCAGGTATGGCTAACCGTTGTCGTTTAATTTCTAATTTAGTTATTCAAAAGCTAATGCAATATGCACATTAGCAAAAAACGCACTTAATTATGAACCATCTTGTAGTTAAACGGCCCGATTTTAAGTTTGCAAAAGATTGCCTCAACGCACTTAAAAAACTCGAGCTTAAATATCTCATCGTCGAAAATTTTTTTAGCGACGATGAACTTGCCTCTATGTGTAAGGATTTAAAGGCTTTGCCTGCTGCAAAATATACAGATGTAAAACCTGGCTTTACTATTTTTCCGCGCACTGCTTTCAACATAGCTAATCCCGATGAACCGGTAGATGTTTACTTTTCAGCTGCGGCCCAAATAACCGATAACCTTAAAAAATTTGTAAACGTTGATGTTGCCCAACGATTCCATGAGGTATTCAGAGATATTAATAACAACCAACCTGTAGAGGTGCTCAATGGCCCCAACGATACTAAATTCGTTCCGGTTAATTTCCGGTTAATGACTCCCGAAGTAGGAGCTAAAGCAACCTCACTCATACACAATGGCGCAAATGTTACGGCCCGTTGCGTGCATACCTACCAACATTTAAGGGGATTAATGGATTTCGACAATCAGCTTAGTTTCTTCTGCATCGTTCAAAATTGTGTCGAAGGTGGCGACATAACCATATACGATTTCCCCCGGGACGAGTACCCGAATATCTCCGATTTCAGGTATCTCGAAAAAGATGGAAAGCGCATTGATCTCGAAACAACAAAAGATAAATGCACCGTCCACATGAAACCCGGCGACCTAATCGTCTTTCCCGGTGGCCAGTTATGGCATAGGGTTGATATAATAAAAAAGGGGCAGCGCATATCCCTCGGCGGTTTTGCTACCGATAGGTATAGCGATAACAACTGGTTTTACTGGACGTAGATCCGGGTTAATTTGGCATTAAATATTATTCTCAAGAATAAATTAACAGACTTAGGTTTTAAGAAGTTACAGGCAACTTGTTTTAGCGCAATTTGATTACATGGACAGTGAGATAAAAAAATATATCCCTAATAAATGGTTAAACTGGTTTCAGGTTGGTGTTCCCTCCACAAACACAATACCGGGTTTACATGCCTTAAGGGCGATATCACTTTCGGTAATCATTTTTTCTCATTTACAATTTACCGGGTTCATTCAGCATAAAGTCAATCTTTTTCTTCAGATATACGGGCAAACAGCCTTAAGCGCATTTTTCGTTATCAGCGGTTTTATTATTACAAAGCTGTTTCTTATTGAGGAAGAAAAATACTCAACTATATCGCTGCGCAAATTTTACGTCCGGCGGATTTTAAGAATTTTTCCCGCCTACTACTTTCTTTTATTTGTTTATATGATATTGCAATTGGCGGGGCAACTTAATTTGTCCGGTATCTCCTGGCTAACATCGCTCACGTTTACCAAGCAATTTTGCTGGAAAACTGATTGGGAAACAGCGCATTTGTGGTCGCTTTCTGTCGAAGAAGTATTCTATTTATTCTGGCCCTTCGTTTTTCTCTACTTAAAAAAGTTCAGGGTAAAAATTGCACTTGCATTTATTTTATCCGTTGTTATTCTGCGGATGGTGCAATCTCCCGCAGTAGTAAAGCAAAGCCTTACCATTTTTCACCATGGCGATACGCTTATGATTGGTTGCTTGTTTGCAATTTATTATGATAAAATTGCAAGTTTCGTGCTAAAGGGAAACATGCTCCTGAATCTGGTTTTGTTACTAACAGTTTTATTCTTATTCGTTTCTCTGCCCAAAACATATCATGCCATGTTGGGCGAACGCGCTACCTCTGTAATTAATTCATTATTCAGCGGCTATGGGGTTTTGTCAAACCTTGTAACGGCATATATAATGATAAATTTAATTAATTTGAAAGGCCTCGGGTTCAAAATCCTCAATAATTCTATAATGACTTATTTAAGCCGTTTCTCGTATGGCTTTTATCTATGGCAGCAACTTTTTATTTCGTTCCGGCCCGAATTCCACCGTTTTTCAATCCCGGTTATTTTGTTGTTTGTTTTCATAGCAGCTAACCTGTCATATATTTTTATCGAAAAACCGTTGACAGATTATAAGATAAAATTTAAATAGTTTTTACACCGGTCCGTTTGCAAACTTAATTTTGGGTATTATCCTTTCAATGGGCGCATGTAGCATGTCACCGGCAATCATTTCTATAGGTATAAACATCATTTCTGTTAAGGCCTTTTTAATAACGATGTCATCCATCCCTGCTACCATTTTATTAACCCTCGCTTCAATCGTTTCCTTAATTCCTGCCCCTGCACCTTCTGATGAGACACTGTAATCAACCAGCTTATTCGTAAACTTGTCCTTCAACTCGGCAGTGCTCAAAACCTGCATTTGGGCCTTTCCCATTTGGTACTTATCCGAGTTTGCAGCCCACTTTTTTACGTTGGCAGTAAGCGATTTGAATTTATTGATATTAAGCGAGGCTACGTCGCTCTTCGGTTTGGGGAAAGAGGCCATGTCATATTGCGCAGCTACTATATCCAGGTTCTTTTTCTCCCAATTCCATAACGATGTATGAAATGGATAGTGCACGTAATGAAACACCAAAGGAATATTCCGTGCATTGCAGAAATTTACAAAATCAGGCATCTCGTGCCAGTTTTGCCGCATGGCGCAAACATTCAAACTAACATGCCTTCCCATTTTCGACGAAAGCTCATAAACGGTATTAAACCCATTCATAACCCTTTCAAGGTTGCCGTTCTTCCTAACAATGGCATAGTTCTCTTTATTTAACGAGTCAATCGAAAACGAGATATTGAAATTGCCGCTCTTAAATAAATCAATAATCCGCTGGTTCAGTAATGAACCGTTTGTTAGCACAGATATCCGCGCCTTTGGATTAACCCGCACCAGTTCATCCCAAATATCATAATGCAGGTCTATCAAAAATGGCTCACCGCCAACAAACCTAGCTTCATTTATATGCGGAAGAAACTCACCTAATTGCTCAACAAATTGCTTATCGTAAACCTGGCTAAACGCGGTTTGCTTCTCCCGGTTAATTCTTATCGATGATGAATACTCGCCATTGCACATAATGCACTCATAGTTGCAGGTGTTGCCAATCTCAAAATCCAGCATTGTAGGGTAGGTGCCACCATCAGTAGCGGCCAGGTAGTCATAATTTCTTAATGCAGCCCCGTAAAAATTCCCGGTAGTAATTTCTTTTCCGCACAAAGTGCATCCATTCGAAAAGTCATTTACCGCTAGGCTGTTTCTAAGCTCTTTTAAAACATCGCCAAACCAGATATCGTGGACACTTTGCTTTGAAATGTTCCCTAAAATATGCTGCCGGTTATGGCTGCAAGCCAAAACATTTCCCGAGTGTGCAAACCGTAACGATGAAAATGGTGCATGACAAATTTTCCCAAGCGCACGCTTTTCACGGGTGCTGTTGTAGCTTTCAATGCTTTTTTTATCGGGCCTTGCGGCGTCAGTTCCTTGCATAATCAAATCTTTCCTTCAGCTTGTTTTCGGCTATTAAAAAACCAACCGTTAAGCTTTATATACTCCACATAAAACACCCCTAACAGCATGTAAGTTACAAATAATGCAACGGTCACTTCAACTGCATAACCGTTCAACCAACTGCTATATCCCCTCAGGTAAAACACAACCATATAAACCACATAAATGGCAACAAACCAATACCAGTTTGCAGGCCGAAAAAATGATGCTAAGTGCTTATCGAAAAAATCTAAGATGCGCTTAATTATCAACGATTGCTTCCAGTCAACAATAAACATAGTTAAAAGCAGTGGGTAATATCCAAAGCTGATATTAAGCCCGAAAAAGACAAATACGTGGAACGTAGCAACACAAAAAAGACTGAGCCTGAAATACCTGGGATAAAGCAAAGTAAGCAAAGGGCTAACCTCGGCAATGGTTGTAAAATAATCTCCCGCCTCCCAAAACCATTTCGAATGAAAATGAATTAGAAAAGGAGCCAACAGCGCCATGCGCTGGGTAACGTAATAATTGGTAATCATGTAACCATAGGTAGCCTGCGATGAAGGTGAAAGCCATCCTCCTGCAATCTTTATAAACCCGCTGGTAAAATAGGCAAAGGCAATAAACATGGCCAGGTAGTTCACCAAAAAGCTCCTCGTTTCATTACTGCGCAATCCATCTTTATTTAAATAAGCATCCATTGAATATCTACTTCCCCAACCCGAATGTGCCATAAGCAAAACAAAAAGAGGTACCAAAATGGTACTGTTTATCTGCCCAAATGCCCAGGCAAACGAGTAGCAAACTAAAAACGAAATCACAAACCCATACGATGCTAGCTCTGTCTTATACCCCGCCAATAACATCACCGCAAAAAAAGGAATAGAGAAATTAAAAATATGCAACACAAACAGCGGTGGAAAGTGATGGAAAAAAGACGCCAGGCTTGGATATGGATGAAAGAACACAGGCGGAAACTCCCCCATCCATTCAAAATGATACATGCCCCCGAAGAGCAAGAAAGCTGCGGCAATAAAAATGCGCACCAACCCAAGTTGCTCCGGGCTCAAATTATACTCCTCCAACCATGCCGAAAATCTGCTCATTTATAAAGTAATATGTTGAACCATCGTTCGCTTCGTTTCAGCAACGCTAATCGAATCATTAAAACTATATCGCTTTTCAATTTTATAAAAATCAACCCACTCAATATCTTTCCTGCCCGACAAGTGATATATTTTCCCGCTTAGCCAGTTTGTAAAAGTTGTATCCTGTTGTAAATGTTGTTGCTCATTTTCCAATACCCAATGCGTACTAGTGGCTCTTATGGGTTTGGGCATGCCCGCCAACAGCGCATGATGGTCGTATGAGGCTATGTCACCGTCTTTAAAATGCACAACTACCCGGGGCTCAACCGTCGGTATATTTTGCATATCGAACTTACCGTAACCAAACATGGGCATTACAACTGCCGGATAAAATTTTGTGCGGTTTACCGATACATAAAACTGTACAAACAAGCACAATAGCGATATTGCAAAAAATAGCTTCAGGTTTCTTTCGCGCGTACTATTGTCCATAATTTTTCGAAATGAAAGATACGTAATTTCAATGCGGTTCATTGCTATATTTACTCTGGTTGTTTTAACCTCGGGAACTTTTAGAACAAACATTTTGTTCTCCTCCCAACGTTCAATTACCAGCTTAAACTGTATTATAAATGGAGGATATTGAAAAGTCACTTATTGCGCAAAGAAAGTTTTTTGCCGGGGGGCATACCCGCGATATTTCGTTCCGGCTTGAGACCTTAAAAAAATTGAAGGGGCTTATTGATAAATACGAGCCCGAAATAATAAATGCCCTTAAACTTGATTTGGGTAGAAGTGGCTACGAAAGTTTTATTTCAGAAAACGTGGTGGCCTTTGATGAAATTAACGCCGCCGTTGCTAATCTTAAAAAGTGGGCCGGTCCTAAATCAGTGGCTACTCCCCTTCAATTATTCCGGTCAAAAAGCCAAATTATTTACGAGCCCTTGGGGTTGGTGCTTATCATTTCGCCATGGAATTTTCCGTTTCATTTAACCTTCGCCCCCTTAGCTGGTGCTATAGCGGCAGGCAATTGTTGCATAATAAAACCTTCCGAAACTTCCCCCTACTCGTCAAAAGTTATAGCCAAGATTATAAACGACAATTTTCCTTCCGGGCATTTATTGGTTCATGAAGGTGGTCACGAGGTAACGCAATCTCTATTGCAATTCAGGTTCGACCATTTGTTTTTTACCGGCAGCACCGCTCATGGCACCGAGATATATAAAATGGCCGCCGCAAATCTTACCCCGGTTACCATGGAATTAGGTGGCAAGTGCCCGTGCATTGTTGAGCCGGGTATAAACATTAAAACTGCCGCCAAACGCATTGCCTGGGGCAAATTTATAAACGCCGGTCAAACCTGTCTGGCACCTGATTATTTATTAGTCAACAAAAAAATTGCCGGGCAGTTCCTTCAAACATTCACCGCAACTATTGAGTCATTTTTCGGCGGAACCCCACTTACAAACGAAGACTGGCCAAGGATGGTCAACAAACATCATTTTAATCGCGTAGCCGGATTATTAAATAGCGGCAAAGTCATTTACGGCGGCAACCTTGATGCAAAAACCTTTAAAATAGAACCAACAATTTTATCTGAAGTGTCCGCTCAATCGCCCATTATGCGCGAGGAAATTTTTGGGCCAATACTACCGGTCATTGAATATGATGAATTAGACGAGGCCTTTGCCATCATTAATTCTTTAAGCAAACCGTTAGTAGCTTATGCGTTTACCGAAAACGATAATGTTAAAGCCCGCATTATAAATGAAACCTCGTCGGGTGCGGTATCATTTAACGAATGCTTAATGCACGGTGCAAATGGCAACTTGCCTTTTGGTGGGGTAGGAGATAGTGGAATGGGCCGCTACCATCATCGCTTCAGCTTCGAAACCTTTTCTAATGCAAAAAGCGTTTTCTCCCGCTCCTTTTGGCCCGACCCCAATTTCAGGTATCCGCCATACCAGGGTAAGGACACCGGCTTTATCAAAAAATTTATTTAAGCTGAAAGTGATCAAAGATTTAGGCTTTACCTGATAAGCGCTCAAATTTGTCCTCCACATCTTTAATCGCACCGCGGTGAGCTTCAAACAACTGGTTATGTTGTTTTGCCCAGTCAGTTGTATTAGGCCCTTTGTTTTCGTGCGTTCTTGTTGAGTCTATCATTTCTACGTCAACATTTAAAAACCTGGCTAATCGTCCGGCACTTTCGGTTATTTCATTGGTACGCAACAGTAAAACGTCTTCACTGGCAATAAAATCCAGTATTTTATTGTTTTGTCTAATCCAGTAGTTAATTAAAATGGGAATGAAAATTTCGGCTTTCTCTCTCACTTTTTCAATATCTGCAAACTGCGGTTTCGATATGCTCATTTCAAAAAGAAGGTCTACATAAATGTCATGCCACATTTCGGGTGGCAGCGCAGCCAACTGATAAACAATAAAGTTTACAAATGAGTTAAGCCACGGCTTACAATCTCTAAAGCAGTAAATGTATTTTACCCCCCGACCTGCTTTCGATAAATGCGGAATGAAATAATGGTTGAACGTAGAAATGTCAGGCTTTAATTCGCTGGCTTTATTACGGGCTTCAATAAAGCTGTACCATGCATGATCAGATAGGTTCTCAGCGGTTCTCATCCAAATCGTATTCATCGATTCGCCAAACATAAATTCGTGGTTCGAACCAAAATTGTAAAGCATCGCGTAAATGCTTGAAGAGCCCGTTTTGGGCAGCCCTATGTAATAAACTTTATGATCTAAAGTTTTAAAGGGTGAGGGTGTGGACTCGTTTTTTTTAAATAACCTGGTAATACTCATAACAGCATATATCCGGTAGCGTCAAATCAAATTTAATTCAGTATTTCAAGTTTCATCCTGCCGCGCTTTTCTTCCGGTAATTGTTTAGCCAATCTTAAAAAGAAATCCCTGCATTCCTCCTCATCAATTAATCTATCCATGGTAATAGTCAGGTCAAACTCATATCCATATATGGTTTTAAGCGCCTTTCTTATTTTTTCAGTCGACTGCTCGTACGACTGTGTTTCATGCTCGGTTAAAATAATTTCTTGCTCTGTTGCTCCTTTGCTTTTATTGGCACCAAACCATTGGTAGTTGGTCAGGGCCCGGTTATTGGTATTAAGCACATTGCCAAAAAATTTTTTGATGCCGAATAAAAATCTGCACACGTCCAAAAACGATATCATGTAAAGCGCACCTAGCGAAGAATCAAACAAATCTTCGTTCGCAATAAATGTCCCTGGTTCGGCCGAGTAATCTTTGTAGTCAATATGACGTAATACGCAGTAACCTATTACATTACCATTTTGTTTCGACAGGAAATAATGATTAGCAACGGTATCCTCTTTTTTAAACCATTCAATTTGCTGCTCTGCCGAAACCTCACCTTTGTGCACCAGGTGATTTTGTACAACCCTGGAATTTCGCAATAAACGCAGTTGCTCAAGGTTTTTAAAATTCACCTTTTCAAACTCAAAATGTTTCGTTTTAATTATCACCGCTTGCTCAATGAACTAATAAGGGAATGTAAATCTGCAACAGTTTTGCACGATTTAATTTGTTGATCCGATAGCTTTATGTCGAAGGTTTCCTGAATCTTCGCCCGAACAATTACTATGTTTAATGAACTCCACCCTAACAACTCCATCAGCTCCGATTCCGGCAATATCCGTCCAACTTTTATTTCGGCAAATTCTTCACTTAAGGCGGTAATTAGTTTGTCCATAAAACTTAGGCGTAAATTTCCCGCAACGTACTTTTGAACTTTTGTTCAATGGCGTGTCTTTTTAATTTCATGCTGGGTGTAAGCTCGCCGTTTTCAATGGTAAAGCCTTCGCTCAACAACTTGAATCCACGAATCTGCTCCGATTCGCTGTAATCAATATTAAACTCATCAATTATTTGCTGTATTTTGGCTATCACGCGGTTATCTCCAATAATTTGCTGGACAGTCATGGCATCATTTCCATCTCCCAAGATGAATTTTTTAATATTGATGAAATTAGGAACTATCAGCACCGAAATAAATTTTTCGTTCGCCCCCGCCACAATACACTGCTGAACGTATAACGAACTATTTAGTCTTTTTTCAATCACCTCAGGTGCTACATATTTACCGGCGGTTGTTTTGAAAATATCTTTTATTCTGCCAATTATTTTCAGGTATTTACTATCAACCATCAACCCCTTATCCCCGGTTCTGAAAAAACCATCCTGGTCAAAACATGTCGCGGTATACTCAGGCATTTTGTAATAACCCGAAAACATATAAGGGCTACGGCACAATACTTCGCCGTTGTCATCTATTTTCACTTCCACATCTCTAAATAAAGGGCCAACCGTGCCAAATTTTATCCCGCGTTTATCGCAGTTAACCGAAATTACATGGCACTCGGTCATTCCAAATCCCTCGTAAACCGGTATGCCCGCCATCCAAAAAAACTTCATCACATCTGGTGGTATTGCGGCTCCGCCTGCCATAATAAACCGTACCTGGCCACCCATAATGCCCCTTATACGTGCATAAACTATTTTATCAAAAACCTTTCGTAACAGTTGTGCTTGCAGTGGTAGTTTAGCCTGGGGCTCAAATCGCGCTGTAAAATCAAGAGCCCCTTTAAAAATTGTTTTCGATATGCCTTTTAACTCCCCGGCCTTTTCAATGGTTCCTGTGCGTATTTTTTCAAGCAACATCGGCGAACCGAGAAAAATAGTCGGCTTAATTTCCTGCATGTTCTGAATAATGCTCAACATGCTTTCTGCATAATAAGTGCAAATGCCATTTAACTGGTAAAAGTAATTTAACGACCTCTCCGAACTTACACTTAATGGCGCATAACTAATGGCCCTGTCTGTATAATTAATATCGTAAATATCCTTTAACGCTTTTACCGTATTAACTATAGCCCGGTGCGAAACCATTGCACCCTTGCTTTTACCTGTTGTGCCAGAGGTTAAATAAATTGAGCAAATGTCATCAGGTTTTACCGCGCTTTTGTATTCGTCCAACGTTTTTAAATCAGCGGTCGTGCCGGTCGATTCTATTAAATCGTAAACAGAAGGGGCGAACGAACAATTTTCAAAACTGTATATGCCTTTAATATTCAGGTTTTGTTTCTGTATCCTTTTCACCTGGTCGAACAACAACTTCCCGCTAACAAAAACAAATTCAACATCACTATACTCAAGCGAATAAGCTAAATCTTCAAAATTAAAATTGGGATATAAGGCCACATGTATTGCCCCTGTTTGTAGTATAGCCATATCCAAAATATTCCATTCAGGCTTGTTGAACGTTACGGAAGCAACCTTGGTTGCTCTGCCCACGCCGGCACCAATAAGCGCTACGCTTAACCGGTTGGCCATCTGGCTGTAAGCCGCAAATGAAATAGTTTCCCACCGGTTATCTTTTTTATAACCAAAAGCAGGTTTATCGGGGTTTATCTTAGCCTGTTGCTCAGCAATGTCAAAAACTCTCATGTCTATTTCCGAAATTAAGCAGTCAATCCTAAGTAAAACTTATTGAAGCCTTATTTTGTTCACGGTATCAAAAAATGCCCAGATACCGGCAAACAATTCATAAGCCGCCTGCATAGCAGCATCTATATTTTCCTGCTGCTTAGGAATTAACGCGGCCAGGTCAAACGAGTCCTGCACATGCCCTTCTTCCAACTCATTGTGTGATGTAATCCAGACCAAATCCTCCGGGTTAAACTGGTTTTTACTATTCAGGGTAATATCCTTTATGTATTCAAAAATGGGTTGCACCACTAATTCGTTAGCCACAGCAACACCAAGCCCGCGGTAAGGATGATTTGTTTTAAAAAGCTTGTCATATATCTTACCCAAATCAACATAAGCTTGTTCAAGCACTGGTAAATCTTCTGCATTTACCTTGCTGTAAGGCTTTACGGTGTTAAGATATCTTCCTATAAGTTTAACATGAATGTTTTCTGACTTACCACTTCCCAACTCATCATACAGTTGCGGAACAAGCTTACAGCGTATCTCCAGGTTATCTGAAATAGAAATTAAGTGGGCCAAAAAACCTGTTATATCAAGCCCCCGTCCGTTTTCCATAATTACACTTACGTAACCAATATTTTTGTTGTCGGTACGCTGAAAAAATGGGTGAGATGAAATCAGGTTATCAATAAAAAATTGCGCAATTGCTTCTCCGTTATTTACAACGGGTAGTGGTGGCAGGCCATTCATAGTTTCCGCAGTAGTCATAAATCATAGGTTTTTGAGCATAAACAAAGTAATCAGCGTGTATAACCGGGTTCCGTTAAAAACAATATCCGGCACCTTTAGCCTCCAAAGATAATTCAATTTGGCCGAACGTATCAGCACTATTGTTATCTCAACCAACAGCCTGATTATAATCCCCGGCGCAAAGGCAAATGCTATCCATAACCGCAGGGTTTCATCAGCAAGTGTACGCACATAAAACAACCCTACAAGCGAAAGTGTGCACATAAAAATAGCAAGTAATGATGCCCAATTGCCACCTAACAATGCCGCCGCCGTTTTAAGCGAATGCTGCTTTTCTTCATCTGCATCAACCGAGCTTTCCACTAAAAACAACGAATATTCGGAAAGGGAAACCAGTAAAAAGATAATAAACAACAGCTTTGTGCCATAATTATAGGCACCCGGTTCGCCACAATAATAACCTGCCATCCATAACGAAAAGTAACCGGTCATCAAAACCAAAAAATGCCCCCACCAGGTTATTTTTAACCTGTTTTTGGCAGCATTTGGTGGGGTAAGAAAATTGTACGAGTAAAGTATAGCTACAACGGTAAAAATGAAAATAAATAAAGCCGGCAGGTAAGCATGCACCGCCAACAACAATCCTAAGCCCACAACAACAGCAAGGGCCTCGGCCACAAGCACCGTTTGGGTTGTTTTTTTATCCTGCGCCAACAACTTATATAAGTCGGGTTTTTTTACCGCATCCAGTTCCTTGTCTGTTATAATATTCAAATGCGTCATAAACGCCGATGAAAAGCTGAGCGTAAACAATGCTATTAAAATTGCTGCATAATCGCCCTTATGGTAAGTAATGGCGTAACCGCTTATCAATAAAAACAGCAGCGGAAGGTTTTTCCAAATGCGGGCGGCCAGTAGTACAGAAATCAGTGCAGACCAATTCATATTATTCCTTGGGCATATTGTCGTTCAGATAGGGGAGAAGGGCAAACTTTTCAATATAGTCTAAGTGAGTTTTGCAAGTATACTGCGCCGGGGTCAACACCGAGGTCTTGAAGCCGTTGCCACTTTCCTTTACGCTATTATCCAGGCTAAGTGCCATGTTTACGGCTGCAAGGTAAACCATGTTATACGAATCTTCGTGATAGGATAACGCCAGTTTGTATCCGTTTACCGTTACTTGTCGGCCCTTAAAGTTTTTATCCTCAGTAATAAGCGACGAATAAAAAGGTATGTTGTTACCCGTATTATTGCGCTCAAAATTTAGCGCTATAAACGTTTGTAACGAAGTAATGGCTTTACCGCTGTAACCTGCCTCATGCAAGGCAAGGCACGCAAATGCCGATGATAAAACAACATCAAAATTCCCCGCGCTTCCATCGTTATTTAAGGCACTTAGTATTTCACTGCAAAGTAGTTCCTGATAGCTTTTAGCATCACGTATATAGCTCAATCCCTGGGCATATACCCAATCAACCAAAAACGGATTAGCAA
>Ga0206832_10125_pt1 | contig 19826 bp, 21 predicted proteins | sample Alteio_BWOrgCont_74_FD_152896 | JGI IMG/M metagenome (GOLD analysis project Ga0206832, IMG submission 152896) | Enriched cells from forest soil in Barre Woods Harvard Forest LTER site, Petersham, Massachusetts, United States -... | ecosystem: Environmental > Terrestrial > Soil > Temperate forest >... | reverse complement strand
GGCCGCCATCCATTTTAGCGGCGCCATTATCAATCGGTTTTTTAGTGTTGCCAAAAAAGTAAATGGCAATCAATAAGGCGGCGCAAGCCGAAATAGCAATAATCTGGTTTCTTCTCATGGTAATGAATACCGCCTTGGGCGATACTATTTAGGCCGCCGAAAGTAATATATGCCCGTGATAATCAAAAAAAGGTTTGCAGCGCACTGCAAACCTTTTCGAAAAATACTTTGGTTGACTTGTTATTTCTTGTCGCCCAGCTTAGCTTTTTTTACAGAGTCGACAAAGCTTTTAGCGGGTTTAAATGCCGGAATGTGATGCTCCGGGATGATGATTGTTTCATTGCGCTTAATAATTCTGCCAACCTTTTGGGCGCGTTTTTTAGCAATAAAGCTACCAAAGCCACGCACATAAACGTTTTCGCCATTCTTAACCGAGTTTTTTACTTCTCGGAAGAATGCCTCGAGCGTAACCAGTACGTCAACTTTAGGAACTCCGGTTAGGTCTGCTACTTTTGTTACAACATCTGCTTTTCTCATAGGGAATAAGGATTAAGGGTTAAACGATTGTATGTTTGAGTCAAAAATGTTTTGTAAAAATGTAAAAAATTTTCTAAACAAAAACCCCGAATAATTGATTTTGGACAATTAAGCGATTAAAAAAGGCTAACAACCAGCGGTTTATCTTTGTTTAAAGTAGACATGGAATTAAAAAAGCAATTTGCAACACTGCTATTACAATGGAATAGCAACCACAACGACCGCCATATGCCCTGGAAGGGGGAGAAAAACCCATACTTCATCTGGCTATCGGAGATTATATTACAACAAACACGTGTTGAGCAGGGCCTGCCTTACTTTTTAAGTTTCAAGCAAAAATACCCCACCGTAAAGCACCTGGCCCAGGCCCCGGAGGATGATGTAATGAAGCTTTGGCAAGGCTTAGGGTATTATTCACGGGCACGAAACCTGCACGAAACGGCTAAAAACATTCACTTTAATCTGGAAGGAAGCTTCCCCGTATCGTTTGATGGGCTAATAAAATTGAAGGGTGTTGGAGAATACACGGCTTCGGCCATTGCATCTTTTGCATTTGGTGAGAAGAAGGCGGTGGTAGATGGAAATGTAATACGCGTGTTGGCCCGGGTGTTTGGTATTGATGAGGCGTTTGATACCACACAAGGGAAGAAGACTTTTGCAAGCCTTGCGCAGGAGTTAATTGATGATGACGAGCCCGGTGCCTACAACCAGGCCATTATGGACTTTGGTGCAGTTGTTTGCACACCGCAAAACCCGGTATGCGATATCTGCCCTTTTCAAAAAACATGCGTGGCTTACCAGCAAAACCGTATTGATGATTTACCGGTGCGCAAAAAGAAAATTAAGGTGTTAGCCCGCTACTTTAATTACCTGTTTATAAAAAGCAAAAGCGAAATATTTATTAGCAAACGCACCGGTAACGATATTTGGAAAAACCTGTACGAGTTGCCTATGTTTGAAACCGCCAAACCATTGCGCAAAAACATTAAAGCGGCTATTGCTGATTATTTGGGAACGTCGGATTTTGATATTTTATCGTATTCAGACGGGGCGGTGCAATTGCTTACACATCGTAAAATACATCCGCAATTCATTGAAATTGAGGTTCAAAACTTCAAAAGGCTGCAATTGGGGGGTGCACAAAGGATAAAGCTTGATAATCTTGATAGCGTTGGTTTTCCTAAAACGGTGCATTCTTTCTTAAAACTAAAAAATTTAGTTTAATTTTATTTTTAGTTGCGCCGGTAAAAAACGGAAGTCGGCGTAGGTATATATTTATTCACTATTTAATTTTTAAGGACATGGTAAACAAAGTAACCTTAATTGGAAGGCTGGGCAAAGACCCGGTGTTGAAGCATTTTTCGAATGATAATGCTATTGCTGAATTTTCGGTAGCTACTGACGAGAGCTACAAAAACAAAGAGGGACAGAAGGTTGAACAAACCGAATGGCATAACGTAAAAATACCCACCAAAAAGCAGGCAGAGATTGCTGAAAAATATTTGAAGAAAGGCAGTTTGGTTTATGTTGAGGGCAGAATACGCACCCGTAGCTACGACGATAAAGACGGCAATAAAAAATACGTAACCGAAATTATCTGCGAGAACTTTAGAATGCTCGATAGCAAACGCGATAGCAGTGGCGGTGGCAACTATGATAACGGTGGTGGTTCATCATATTCAACCAGCAACAACCAATCTACACGCAACCAGGAAGCACCAGCTAACACCTCGGGGTCCGATGATGATTTGCCTTTTTAAAAACAATTGAAACTCAACAGAGATTTAACTCTGATTCAGAGTCCCGGTATAATGTATCATTGTATCGGGACTTATTATTTATATTAGCCACTGGCTAACACCAGCATACATTATAAACCAGATTACATTGAATACCGGTTCAGGCCCTTTTCATTACGTTTTTCTTATCGATGGTTTTTTGCAGATGCCTACCGGCATAGTTGTGGCTGCTAACCTCATTATTTTTGTGCTCATTATCTTCTCAGGTATTATGTCGGCATCGGAAATTGCTTTTTTTTCATTAAGCAATGCCGAGCTTGGAACTTTGCGCGAGAGCGAAGACCCCTTAGATAACCGCGTTGCCATACTTTTAGATAAACCGCGTTATTTGCTATCAAGCATTGTTATTACCAATAACCTTACCAACATCGGGGTAATTGTTACCTCGTATTTTGTAACAAAAAAAATGCTGCTTTTCAGTCAAATCACTGTAGCCGGCTTTTCGATACCAGGAGATGTGTTGCAGTTTACATGGAACCTGGTATTTGTTACTTTTTTACTGGTGCTCTTTGGAGAGGCCACCCCTAAGGTTTACGCCACGCACAATAAACTAAAAATAGCAAGAGCCATGTCGGGTGTGTTTGCCCTTATGATACGGTTTTATGCGCCTATTAATTATGTGCTGGTAGGCTCAACCAAACAAATTGAAAAGAGGTTGAAGCGGTACAATACCGAAATCGATATTGAGGAAATAAATAAGGCCATTGAAATTACGGTTGAGAAAAAGGAGTCGAAGCAGGATGCTAAAATGCTAAAGGGTATTGTGCACTTTGGCAATATTACCGTTAAGCAAATTATGCGGCCCCGCACCGATATTACAGCATTGGATTACGAACTTAACTTTAAAGAGTTAATGGATACCATTAAGGAAACTGGTTACTCGCGCTACCCGGTTTTTAAGGACAATCTGGATAACGTAGTTGGCGTTTTGAATATTAAGGACCTGCTTGAGCATTTAAATCAGGATGCAAGCTTTGGATGGCAGAGCATGGTGCGCGAACCGTTTTTTGTGCCTGAAGGAAAAAAGATAGATGACCTGATGCGCGAAATACAGCAAAACAGGAAGCATTTGGCAGTAGTGGTTGACGAGTATGGCGGCACCGCCGGTATTATTACGCTGGAAGATATTATTGAAGAAGTGGTGGGTGATATTACCGATGAGTTTGATGATACCACCGATAGCAACTTTAGAAAACTGGACGACAAAAATTTTCTGTTTGACGGTAACACACCGCTGGTTGATGCCTGCCGTTTAATGGAAATAGACACCGAAACATTTAATGAAACCCGCGGTGAGGCCGAAACAATGGCTGGCTTAATATTGGAAATCGCCGGGCGCATACCCAAAAACGGAGAAGAGCTGCGCTTGTTAAACTATAAATTCACCATCATATCGGTGATGAATAACAGGATTGAAAAAGTGAGAATTACGAATGAGGCTTAATGTGAACTTTAGAAATGCACTTTTTTTGTTACCGGTGTTGTGTTTGTTTTTAAGCAGTTGCCACGGCGATTATACGCCTAAGCCCAAAGCTTATCCCCGCGTTGTTTATCCTGAAAGGAAATACGAAATGTACGACCCTAAGGATTGTCCGTTTAAGTTTGAAAAGCCGGTGTACGCTACGGTTACGCAGGACACTGTTTTTTTCGGGTAGAAGATAATGGCGATAGATTGTTGGCTGAACGTAAACTTCCCCTCGTTGAACGGTACTATCAACCTTACTTACAAGGAAATTAATGACACCATGCGGTTATCGCGGTTAATTGAAGATGCACACAAGATGTCGTTTAAGCATACCGAGAAGGCCGATTATATTGATGAAATACGCGTAGCCAACGACCATGGCGTAGGTGGCATTCTTTACGATGTTGGCGGCAACGCAGCAAGTAACGTGCAGTTTTTTTTAACCGATACAACCCACCACTTTTTACGCGGCGCCCTTTACTTTAACAGCGAACCTAACACCGATAGCATGGCGCCGGTGGTAAGCTTTGTAAAAGAGGATATGAAGCGGATGTTGAAGACGTTTCAGTGGAAATAGGGCTTTGAGAAATTAACCACTAAGGCACTAAGAATACCAAGTTTCACTAAGGTTTTTTGCAAAAAATACTTATATTTAAGATGAATAACGTTCATCATGAAATGGATTTCTCTCCTCAGCCTTATTTTTTTGTCGGGGCTTTTGCACGCCAGCGATACATTGACCAGGTCGCAGGTTTATGATTTTGCGGTTGGAGATACGTTTGATTACCTGCACTATAACCATACAATTACTTTTAATCCTGACCCTAATCCCTCTGACATTACCACCATATCGTACAGCAGATATGTTGTTTCAAATATTTACTATTCCACCGACTCCTCTGTGAAATACATTGAGAGGGAAATGTTATTTCCATCATCGACACAGACCGAGACAATAACTTTAAATAACCTGGCGGGCCAAGAAGTGTTTTTAGATACTTTCTCAGAGTTTGGTTATTGGCCAACAGATACTTTATATGTTAATTCTACCTCGCGGTTTCACAATAGGCCAATCAATACTATCAGTCAGAATGTTGGTACTGTGAACTTTCAAGAGCTTGAATTTGTAGCCGGACTAGGTCCGGTTTTGAATTATCAATATGGGGGTGCTATGATAGAGGGTGAGAATTATTATGATTCAGTAGGGCTGATTTATTACTCCAAAGATGGGGAAACCTGGGGTAGCCCATATTATAATTTCACCACCAGCATACAGCAATTGACCGAAGCATCTGCCGCCGTTAAGTTATTTCCAACCATAAATGACGGCGCTTTTAATATCGTAATGCCAGATGAAAATCTGTTGCCGGCTACTTTGGTTGTTTATGATTTAATGGGACGGGAAGTACAACGCGTATCATTAAATGCGTTGAATAATCAGGTTCGTTTGGAATCTTGTAGCCAGGGGCTTTATATCTGGAAAGCTCTTACCGGTAGCAAAATCATTGGTTCGGGTAAGCTAATTGTATGCGCTAAGTAAGTCACAATCCATTTGTTAAGTAACTCTATCTTCGCCCGGTAAAATTAGCTATCTTCACATAAAAATTTATGGTATGAGTTTGTTGTTCAGTTCAAATTCGACATTGCATGAAATTGTAACATTAGTAGAGTCTTTACCAAAAAAGGCTCAGGCAAAAGTATTGCGTCAAGCCAAGTTAGAGCAAGCTAAAATATCGGGTGCAAAAATTTCGGAAGCACAGAAAAAGGTGAAAACAAAAGTAACGGATAACGAGATTGCTGAGATGGTACACAAACACAGAAAAAAGAAAAATCCATCCTGGTGAAAAGGTTTGTTCTGGATGTCAATGTATGGGTGTCTCTATTTTATAGAGACAAGTATCTCCATCTAATTGAATTAATAGAGGAAGAGTCTATTGAGATTTTTACCAGTGAGGAAAACATTTCGGAATTTGCCGATATTCACTCCAAGCACAAAAGAATAGCTGAACTACTACCACTTCATACTTCTATATATGTTCAGGCAATGGAAGAAATGAGTAAAGTTTTTTCTTCGCAAAAACGCTATGCATTATTGCCAGATTACAAAGACAATTACCTGGTTGACCTTGCTCATCAAACCCGGTCCATTTTGGTTACTAATGATAAGCATTTTAAAGTGGCGAAAAAGCTTAGGTCACCAAAAATCACAATCATTGATCTTCAGGAGTTTTATCAAATCCTCAATAGCTAAACCTCTTTTCCCCAATACCCCCTATATTCGCCCACTTAAAATTTCCCTTTTTATAAGGGCCGAATGTGATTTATGGGCAAAGCCAAAATGTTTAAGATTAGTAGTATTAACTCGTTTACCAACGTGTATCAAAACGAGCATTTTACCAAGCCGGTGCTAAAAAACTGGGAGGGTAAGGAGCTTGATTTAAAAGGAAAGTGGAAGAGCGATGTTTTTAAAAATGATAATCCGCTTGTTCTAGAGTTGGCCTGTGGTAAAGGCGATTATTCAATAGCGCTGGCCAAAAAATATCCCAACAAGAATTTTATTGGTATTGATTCGAAAGGGGCGCGGCTTTTTACCGGTTCAAAAACGGCTACTGCTGAGAACTTGCATAACCTGGTTTGGGTGCGGATGCGTATTGAAAACATTACCAACTTTTTTGCCGAGAACGAGGTGGATGAAATTTGGATAACCTTTCCTGACCCTTTCCCGGGGCTTAAATACGCCAAGCGCAGATTGAGCGCACCGGCATTTTTAAACGGGTATAAGCAGATTGCAAAACCGGGAGCCACCGTTCATTTTAAAACTGATGATTTGCCGCTGTTTCAATACACCAAAGAAATGGCGGATGAGGGAGGATTTAAGTCGCTTTACTACAGAGAAAATATATACGCTGCTCCGCTTGATTTTGAGGAATTAGAAATTAAGACCTACTACGAAAAAAAGCACCTTGAAATTGGCCGCACCATTAATTATCTTGCATTTCAACTTTAAGTAAAGAATGGCCAGGCAAGTAAAAAAGCGCATTGAAAAACCACTGCCCGAGGTAAAAAAACCGGAGAGTAAGTTCTCGTTTTTCGAAAATGTTTGGGCGGTTGTGCGGCTAATACCCAAGGGCCGGGTTACCAGTTATGGGGCCATTGCAAAGTATTTAGGCACGGCCAAATCATCGCGCATGGTGGGTTATGCTATGAATGCCAGCTTTGGCCAAAAGCCCAAAGTACCAGCCCACAGGGTATTGAACCGCAATGGTTTGCTAACAGGCCGGCATCACTTCAATCCGCCAGAGGCCATGCAAGAAAGACTGGAGGCCGAGGGCATAAAAGTGAAGAAAGACCAGGTGGTTGATTTTGAAAAGCTCTTCTGGGACCCCATGAAGCACTTAGAAGTTTGATTTAAAAAACACAGATTTTTTTGTCAATTTCAGAAACAATTGTAATTTTCGGTTGAGCAATTTGTGTCAGCCTATGAGAGTTAATGGACTTTTACCTGTAATCCTCGTTTTCATTATGCTTCTTGCGGTGTATTTTGGCTACTCTCAGGGCCACGTAATTACCGCTCCCAAATCCTTAATGCCCGAAATGCCCCTTGATGGTGGTATATTTTTGCTCACCTCGGTGGCCATTATATATGGCGGAAAGGTGCTTTCTAAAAACGATTGACGACAGTTTACGGTTGTCAGTTTTCTGTTTACAGTTTAATACAAGATTGGTGATTATTGGAAATTGAGGCTCTTTAAATTAAGGGATCTGTAACAATGTTGTCGCAAATTGAAAAGGTTCGTTGCCTTTTCAACTGTAAACTTCAAACCGTAAACTGTAAACTATTTGCCATTAAACTGTGGCTTCCTTTTCTCGGTAAACGCAGCAACGCCTTCTTTGTAATCTTCACTTTTGCCGGCTATTTCCTGGCTGTAAGCTTCGTATTGTAGCATTTCGGGTAGGGTGGCTGTATAGGCTTTGTTCAGCATCTTTTTAATCATGCCGTATGTTTTGGTGGGTCCGGTAGCGTAACGGGTAGCCAGTTCAAGCACAGCAGTATCTAAATCCTCGGCAGGCACTACTTTGTATATAATACCTAACTCCTGCGCCTCTTTAGCCGTAACCTTAGATGCGAGGGTAATTAGTTCAAATGCTTTATTGTAGCCCACTAATCTTGGCAGAAAGAAAGACGAACCGGAATCTGGCACCAAACCTACGTTGGCAAATACTTCAATCAATGTTGCTGTTTCCGATGCTACAACAATATCGCACGCAAGTGCCAATGAGGCGCCGGCACCGGCGGCCACACCGTTCAACTTGCAGATAATAGGCTTGGCCATTTCGCGGATGGCTAAAATCATAGGGTTATAACGGCGCAATACCGAGTCACTCAGGCTTCTTTCGCCACTGTGGTTTTTAATGTCCTTCAAATCTTGCCCGGAGCAGAATGCCTTTCCCGTTCCCGAAATAATAACCACCCTTACAGCCTCGTCTTTAGTTGCCTTTTTAAGGGCATCAATAAACTCGGCGCTCAACTCTTCGTTAAACGAGTTAAACACATCAGGCCGGTTAAGGGTAATGCTGCAAATGTTGTTTTCTACGTTGTACAGAACGGTGTTATACATAGGTTTAGTTTAGAAATTTTGAAACTACGCTGAAAGCTAAAAACTGCCCGGTAAATCCAATAAAATATCCTGCTAGTATTTCAGGTTCGGTATGTGCTTTTAAAATAAGCCGGGCTGTGCCAATAAGGCCAGCCAATATAATTACAGCAACAAATAGCACACGCATATCAAAAGTTGAATACTTCATCATTATCAGCAAAAGGCCCAGCAGGCTACCGGCACCCAGCGTATGAAGGCTTACTTTGGTAAAATTATTCATAAAAAAGGCGACAAATAAAGAAATACAGGCGCCCGCCATCATGTAGAATATAAACGGAACGTTGAGTGGAATTTTCATATGCACGTTGGCCTTAAACATCCAGGCTGTCCATAAGTAAAAAGTTCCGGCAGCAACAAAGGGTATAATGCGCTCCTTTGAGGTCTTCATCTCAAGGCTGTCAATCATCTCAAGGCCCTTCATCATTAGTATCCAAACAACAGGAAACGCAAATGTCAGGGCAAAAACGATAATAAGCCATACAATGTGCAACCTCTCGCCAAAGTAGCCAAACATATTGGGATTTAAAGCCAATATCAAAAAGGCCCCATAAGTTGGAAAAAGAAGCGGGTGAAAGAGGGATGATATAAATTTAGATAGGGTCTTCATGCGCGGCAAATGTAATAAGCTCTCTCAAACTCCCTTATTTTGGCCCTCATTTTACCGCAAAAAGGCGCTTAACTTCCTTTTTTATGGGCAATTAAAAAAATTGTTGTTGGAAGTAGGTAAATTTTAACTTCGCCCGATAATTATATTTGTTCCAACTAAAAGACCAGCAATGAAGTTTATCGTATCTACTACTACCCTGCTTAAAAGCCTGCAAACCATAAGTGGCGTTATCAATTCAAACTCGGTATTGCCAATACTGGAAGATTTTTTGTTTGAAATTGACAAGGGAAAGTTAAGTGTATTTGCCACCGACCTTGAAACCAGCATGAGCACCGAATTAAAGGTTGAAGCTAAAGATAATGGCCGTATAGCTATACCTGCACGAATACTTTTAGATACCCTTAAAACATTGCCCGAGCAGCCGCTTACTTTTAAAGTAGACGAGAAAACTTTTGGTGTAGAAATTACCTCAGAAACCGGCCGCTACAAATTAACCGGCGAGAACCCTGACGATTTCCCAAAAATCCCTCAACCTGAGTCTGTAACCGAAATCAATATACCTGCACCCGCCCTTAGCAATGCTATTGCAAAAACGCTATTTGCGGTTAGCAATGATGACCTTCGCCCGGCTATGACCGGTGTGTTGTTCCAGTTATCATCCGATGGCGTAACTTTCGTATCTACCGATGCGCATAAATTAGTTAAGCTTCATCGTAGCGATGTTAAGGCTGCAAAAACCGCGCAGTTTATTGTGCCTAAAAAAGCCCTGGGCCTTTTAAAAGGTTCGTTACCAGTAACGGATGCCGGCGTTAATGTTTCTTACAACAAATCAAATGCGTTCTTCAATTTTGATAACACCCGTTTGATTTGCCGTTTGATTGATGCCAACTACCCCGATTATAACGCGGTAATACCTCAAAATAATCCTAACAAATTAGGCATTAACCGTTTGGAGTTTCAAAACGCCATGAAGCGTATTTCTATCTACTCTAACAAAACCACTTACCAGGTTATTTTAAGCATAGCAGGTAGCGAACTAAAAATATCTGCCCAGGATTTGGACTTCAGTAATGAGGCTAATGAAAGATTAGGTTGCAGTTATGAAGGTGGTGATATGGATATTGCTTTCAACGCCCGTTTCCTGATAGAAATGTTGGGTGTGTTAGACTCGAACGATATCGAAATTGAGCTTTCAACCCCAACCCGCGCAGGTGTTTTACGCCCTACAGAAAAAAATGCCGGCGAAGACTTATTGATGCTGGTAATGCCGGTAATGATAAATGCTTAGTGCAATTTTATAGGCGTCCCTAAATGCAGAGGGTGCAAACTACATGGATATATTTCAACAGCCGGCTCTTTTCACCCATTAAAAGGGAGACTAGGGCCGGCTTTGGTTTCCCCTTTAGGGGACGGAAGGGGCTAACGCACTTTGCGGTCAAGGCTTTCCTTGCTTCGGTCATTTTTCTATTGTTGTCGTTCAACGCTCTAATCGCTCAGCAAACTATCGTTGCTACGGCTACTGATTACATTACCCATAACCAATTTGCACGGGCCGACCGTTACCTTGATTCTATTTTAAGGCTAAACCCCAAAACGGTTGATGCTATAATGATGAAGGGCAATGTGCTGCTAAACCAGGCCTGGAATAACGGGGCCAAAAGCCATTTTAATACGGAGAAAGCAGAGTCGATTTTCGATTCATCCGAAATTGATGCCAGTTTCTTTATTCCTATTATTCCTTTAGATACCTCTATAAAAATTGACAGGTACTGGAACCGGTGCCTCGAAATCGACCCTACCCGAATTGATATTAAAAAAGGGCTTTGCAGTTTATACTCATTATCGCTACGCACTGCCGAGCTTGAAAGGTTGCTGATACAGATGCAAGGCATGATTACAGAGAATGAGGACAACGCCTTTCAGTATGCCGAATATGCCCGCAACCTAAAGATTCGGGGCCGTTTTGATGATGCCATGCAGGTCTATGCATTAATTGCGGGTATGTTCCCCGATTTAGCGGGAATACGCTGCGATATGGCCAATGAATACTTTTATGCCGGCGATTTTAATAAGGCATTGGCTTTCCTTGATTCTACTTTATCGAAAAAGGAAGTTGATCAAACATCATTCATCAATGCGGCCGCAGTTTACAGCACCATGGGTTATTACGATCAAGCATACAACACCTTTAAAAGATACTCGGAAAAAGACACTTTAATTGAAGCCGATTTTTACAAAGGCCTGATGATGTTTGCCAATATGGATTCGGGGTTTTACAATCAACTGCGGCAGTTTTTAGACCTGGCCAAGGCTCAAAGCTATTATGACGAAATGCAAGTGGCGGAAAAGCTTTTACCCTATGGCCGTGCGCCATTTACCTTAGATGATTTTGAGGCATTGGCCGCCAACACAAAAATAGCCCGCTACTACCGGGTGCTTATTTTGCAAAGGGGGGTAAGGCAATTTAAGCATGAGTGTTTGCCACTTTTAATGCTGGGCAGTTTTGATTGCTCCATTAAAAACTTTTCGGCCGCGGTGCAGCTATTGCAGGGCGAAGACTGCAAGTTAATTACAGAACAAGAAGAGCAATGGGGCTTAAATGCGGGCTATGCCTATTACAAAAAAGGCGAAAAGCCGGAGGCCTTGGTACACTTTGAATTGCTGTTTAACGCACAGAACAATTTTATACAACAGGCAGCCAAATACTTTGCTGCTAAAATAAATTGGGACGCTGGTAAAAAAGAAGATGCCAAAATGCTGTTTGCCAAGGTTGCCTCGGCAAAAACACCCACTAAGTATTCGTGGCTTTCGAAGGGCTTTTTAAGTCGGTAACCACCGCTGCGTGGTTGGCTTGTTTAAGATGGTGATGGTGATGCGCTTCGTCATCTATTTCGGTTACACCACCGCTTAAAATAAACTTCATAACCATAGCACTGCTTACATTTTCAAGAGGCTGCACCTGGTCGCTGTTTACAAGATACATGATGCCCGATAGGTTATACGATAAAGGCGTATAAACGGCAACCTTATCTTTTATGTGCAGTTCGCTCAAATCGCTTTGGGTAATAAAGCCTAATTTGAATACTCCGCTCCCCTTACCCATTTCAAACGTTGCAGGTTTGTTGAACTTCTTTTTGTTACTGATAAAGGCGCTGAAAAAATCCTTAAGTGCATTATATATATCCTTAACCAGCGGGGTCTTTTCAAGTATAAGGTCAATAATGCGCATAATGGGCTGCACAATTACCAGCGAACCCAAAACGCCAATCAGGGTAATCAACAAAACCACAGTTACCAGGCCAAAGCCCGGTGCGCGGAGGTGAAAAATACGCTCAAAAAGGTCGTTAATGTGGGTATCGAAAAAGTTGAAGAAGGCATAAATAGCCCAGAGGGTAACAAATGATGGTGCAATAAGCAACAGCCCTTGAAAAAAGTAGGCAACAAGTTCACCGAAACCGGTTTTAAGCCAGTCTTTTGATTTACCCATAATGTGTTCTTTGTGTGTTCAGTTAAACTGCAAACCGCTTGGCGGGTTTAATGCAAAGTTCGATTTAGTTTTGGGCTTTGCAATGTTTTTTTGGCGAAGAAGTATTTACCCCGTCAAATTCAACAATTGGCAAGCAATCATCTATATTTAAACATTATAAAGTCTTACACAAAACAACACTTAATCATCATATATGGAACTGCTACCTATTATTGTTATTCCCGTAGTTATTTTTCTATCCGGGTTGCGTATCGCTCAAGAGTACCAGCGGGCCGTTGTATTCAGGCTTGGGCGGTTCAGGGGCATTAAGGGCCCGGGGCTTTATTGGATAATTCCGTTAATTGAATCGCAACAACGCGTTGATATCAGAACAAAAACGGTAGACCTTGAACAGCAGGAAACCATAACAAAAGATAGTGTTACCATCAAGGTAAATGCAGTGCTTTGGTTTAAAATAACCAACCCCGAGGATGCTATTATAAAGGTGGCAGATTATAACAAGGCTGTTTACCAGTTTTCCGTAACCGCGCTGCGCAATATTATCGGCCAGCACTCGCTTGACGAGGTATTAAGAGAACGGGAACAAATAAACGGAACCCTTCAAAAAATAGTCGACTCTGCTACCGAGCCTTGGGGAATTAAAATAGAAATGGTTGAAATGAAGGATGTGGAGATTCCCGAAGGGATGCAGCGGGCTATGGCTCGCGAAGCAGAAGCTATCAGGGAAAAAAGGGCAAGAATAGTTAAGGCCGAAGCCGAATTAGAAGCATCTATAAAATTAACCCAGGGTGCAAAAGAAATGGAAGGAAGCCCTATTGCGTTGGAGTTAAGGCGTATGCAAATGCTATCGGAAATTGGAGTGGACAACAACACAACAACCGTAATATTGATGCCATCGGACTTTACCAACGCGGCAAAAAGCTTTACCGATTTTGTAGCGAAAAAGAAGTTAGAGGGGTAGGACTGGGTTATCAGGATTGATCTATCGCCTCTAAAATTACCCCACAAGCAAGTTTTATCTCTTCCTCTGTAATAATAAAAGGCGGAGCAATACGCATGCATTGCGGAGCAAACAAAAACCAATCGGTTAAAACGCCGTTTTCAATACACCGGTCAATTATTTTTTTGTTGATTTCAAAATTTGCAAACTCAAGCGCCATCATCAGGCCTATGCGGTGCTTTGATTTTATTTTGGGGTGCTCTAACAAGCTATCAAATAATTTGCCTTTGGCTTCTACTTGCTCAACAAGTTTTTCATTGGTTAAAACTTCAAAGGCTGCAAGCCCGGCGGCACAACATACCGGGTGCCCGCCAAAGGTGGTTATATGGCCCAACACAGGGTTTTCGGTAAGCGCTTGCATAATTTCTTTTGATGCAATAAAAGCACCTAAGGGCATGCCACCACCAAGGGCTTTTGCAAGCAGTAAAATATCAGGCTCAATTCCGTAATGCTCAAAGGCAAATAACTTCCCGGTTCGGCCTAAACCGGTTTGGGCTTCATCCAATATCAGCAACGCTCCTGTTTTATTACATACCTCTCGCAGTTGCTGCATAAATGTTTTAGAAGGAATGGTAATGCCCGATTCGGCCTGCACGGTTTCAATAATAACGGCGGCTGTTCTTTCAGTTATATTCCTTAACTCATTTTCATCTCCATAAGTTAACTGCATCGTATCGGGCAATAGCGGCCTAAAACTCCTTTTAAAGGTTTCATCGCCCATCATACTCAGCGCACCTTGCGTGCTGCCGTGGTATCCGTTTTTAAAAGAAATAAGCTGTGTTCTACCGGTTGCTCTTTTGGCCAGCTTTAATGCGCCTTCGGTTGCTTCGGTGCCCGAATTGGTGAAGTACACATTGTTTAGTCGCTCAGGCAAAAACGAGGTAAGTTTTTCGGCGTATTTAACCTGTGGGCTTTCAACAAACTCGCCATAAACCATCAGGTGCATATACTTTTCAACCTGTTGTTGCACGGCTTTTACCACAACCGGATGGCTATGCCCCAAATTACTTACCGAAATTCCTGCAATCAGGTCAATGTATTTTTTGCCATCGGCCGCATGCAGGTAAACACCCGCAGCGCGTTCAATCTCAAGCATTAAGGGCGCCGGGCTTGTTTGCGCTACATGGCTTAAAAATAATTGGCGGTTGGTAAACGTCTTCATTTAGTGGGCGAAATTAAGCGCTTAACCGAAATGGTTTGGGTAATATTATTCAAAAAACATTCTTTTGCAGCCCGAAGGGAGAACTATGAAATATTTCAGTGCGTCGTTTTACTATGTTAACTACCGGGTTTTGGGCACTATTATAGGCCAAACTTACCGGCGCTTCAGGTTAAGAATATGGCTTGTTTCGGTGCTATTTGTTACTCTCTACTTGCTCAATCAGTTTATACATCTCGTCTTTCGCTTAGCTGATGAAATATTTTATCCCGGGTTTCATAAAAAGAAGATAGAAGAACCGGTTTTCATTATTTCCAATCCCCGCAGTGGCACTACTTACCTGCACCGCTTAATTGCGTTGGATAAAGAGCGTTTCGCCTTCACCAAGTTTTCGCACACGTTTCAAATGACAACCTCGTTTGCCAAGTTCTACAATCTTATCAGGTGGATAGACAGGAACATGTTGCGCGGAATTATTACCCACACCATGGACCGTGTAGACGAAAAGTTTTGGGGCGGCTGGGACGACATACATGCCCTGGGCTTTAATAAAACCGAAGAGGATGAAATGGTGTTTGCCCAAATGATGATGAGCGTGGGAGTTTATATCCCGTTCCCCTATTTTCATTTAACCGAGGACACGAAATTTTTGGATAAGGAAACAGATGATGTGCGGAAGAACGTAATGGATTTTTACGAAAGCTCTGTCAAGCGCTTTATGCATGCCAATGATCCTTCCAAAACCTACCTGGCTAAAAATGTAATGAGCACCGGTAGGTTTAAAACGTTGATGCAGCGTTTCCCCGATGCCAAAATAATATACATAGCACGTCATCCTTACGATGCGGTCCCTTCGTTTGCCAGCATGTTTAGCTCAATGTACAAGTTATACTCTCCCCCAATTCCCGATAACGACCCTGCCAAAAAAACATGGGCGCGTTTGGGTATAGATTACTTTAAGTATTCGCAGGAAATGAAGCGGTTGCTGCCCCCATCTCAGTTTTATATGTTGAAATACGATGACCTGCTTGCCGACCCACAGGGAACAGTTTTAAAAATATACCACCACTTTAACTGGCAGCCCGGCGAAAAGTTTTTGGAGAAATTAAAGAAGGAAGAAGTGCGTAACCGCCAATACAAAAGCAATCACGAATACTCGCTTGAGCAATATGGTTTTACTAAACAGGAAGTTTACGCCGAACTGGGCCCCATAATGGATGAGCTTGGTTTCGATAAAGAGTTTTAATTTGCCATCGTATTTAGCAATCGCTAAACTTTAAACTGCAAACGATGGGACATACCGACTGGACAGACAATAAACTTTTTTTGCTTGATGCATATGCACTGATATTTCGCTCGTACTTTGCATTTAGCCGTAACCCGCTTATAAATTCAAAGGGGCAAAATGTATCGGCTATCAGTGGGTTTACTACAACGCTGTTAGAATTGATCCAAAAGGAAAAGCCGACGCACCTGTCGGTTGTATTTGATTTGGGCGGTTCAACCGACAGAGAAGCTGAATTTGCCGAATACAAGGCAGGCAGGCAGGAAACACCGGAGGATATCATTTTTGCCGTGCCTTACATCAAAGATATTATCCGTGCATGGCATATACCCATACTTGAGTTTGAAGGATACGAGGCCGATGATATTATTGGCACCATAGCCAAAAAGAAAGCTGCCGAAGGCCACATTGTGTACATGGTAACACCCGATAAGGACTACGCCCAATTGGTAGAGAAAAACATTTTCATCTACAAGCCGGCCCGCTCGGGCGGCGATGTAGAAATTTTAGGGGTTGAAGAAATTAAGAAGAACTGGGAGGTTGAATCACCGCTACAGGTAATTGATATACTGGGTTTAATGGGCGATGCCGTTGATAATATACCCGGCATACCCAAGGTAGGCGAAGTAACCGCCAAAAAACTGATTAAAGAATTCGGGTCGGTAGAGAATGTAATTGCCAATGCTGATAAGATAAAAGGCAAGGTTGGCGAAAACGTAAAGCAATTTGCCGAGCAGGGCTTAATGAGCAAAAGGCTCGCCACCATCAATTTAAATGTGCCTATTGAAGTGGGTGATGAAGAATTAAAAGTTGAAGCGCCGGATAAAGAAAAGCTGACTGCCATTTTTGCAGAACTTGAGTTCCGCACGTTGGGCAAAAGGATATTTGGTTTGGACTATTCGGCCAATCAACCAACAGCACATACTGCATCAAATACAACATCTCCATCCTCTTCAGGTACACAACAGGATTTGTTTTCGAGTGGCGATGCTTCGGTAGTTGAGGATACTGTAGCACGTGGCCGCAACATTTCCAACACTGCCCATACCTACCATGTAGTGCAAGGCGAAGAAGCGCTTAAAGCGTTGGCTAAAACACTGGCGGCAGAAAAGGAATTTTGCTTTGATACCGAAACCACCTCGCTCGATTATTTCAGCCTTGACATTGTAGGCATGAGTTTTAGCGTGAAGGAGGGCGAGGCTTACTATGTTCCCTGCCCTGCAAATTATGACGAGGCTAAACAAATTGTGCACCATTTTAAGCACTTGTTAGAGAGCAAAACGCATCTTAAAATTGCGCAGAACCTAAAGTTTGACTTGCTGGTTTTTAAGCGGTACGATGTGCATGTTAGCCTGCCTATTTACGATACCATGTTGGCCCACTACCTGGTTGAGCCCGACCTGAAACACGGTATGGATTATTTAAGTGAAACTTATTTAGGCTATACCCCTGTTTCGATTGAAGAGCTGATTGGCAAAAAGGGAAAGAACCAGGGCAGTATGCGCGACGTTGAGTTGGAGAAAATAAAAGAATACGCCGCCGAGGATGCTGATATTACCCTGCAGCTAAAACACAAAATTGCCCCAATGGTAAGCCACCAGCAGGTTGAAAGTGTTTTGAATGATATTGAGCACCCGCTGATTGAAGTATTAGCAGATATGGAGTTTGAAGGCGTTAAAATTGACGAGGGTTTTTTGCGCCAGTTCTCCGGCATTCTTGAAACCGATATGCTAAAGGTGCGCGATGAAATTTATGCGATGGCGGGCACCGAGTTTAATGTTGATTCGCCAAAACAAATGGGTGACATTCTTTATGGGCACCTGAAACTGCCGTTTGAAGGCAAAAAAACATCTACAGGTCAGCTTTCAACCAACGAAGATGCTTTGCAGGCATTGAGCAAGCACCACCCTATAGCAGCAAAAATTCTTGACTACCGGCAAATTACCAAGCTAAAATCTACCTACGTAGATTCATTACCTCAGCTTATCAATAAGCAAACCGGTAGGGTGCATACAACTTTCAGGCAGGCCATTGCAGCCACCGGCAGGTTAAGTTCAGATAATCCGAACCTTCAAAATATACCTATCCGTAGCGAACGTGGACAGGAAGTGCGCAAAGCATTTATCGCCCGCGATGCTGACCATATTTTGCTTTCAGCCGATTACTCGCAAATTGAATTACGCATTGTTGCCGAGCTAAGTGGCGATGAAAACATGCTGGAGGCTTTTGAAAAGAAAATAGACATCCATACTGCCACCGCGGCCAAAGTATATGGCGTTACTATTGACGGTGTAACTAAAGAAATGCGCTATAAAGCCAAGAGTGTAAACTTTGGTATTATATACGGACAGGGTGCTTTTGGCCTGGCAGAAAACATTGGCGTATCGCGCGGCGAAGCCAAAACTATTATCGATAACTACTTTTTGCAGTTTCCGAAGATTAAGGAATACATGAGCCATAATATCCAGTTTGCGCGCGAGCATGGATATGTGCAAACCATAAAAGGCCGTAAGCGCTATTTAAAAGATATCAACTCAAAAAACTTTACCGTTCGCGGCTTCGCCGAACGAAATGCCATCAACTCGCCGGTACAGGGGAGCGCCGCTGATTTAATAAAGCTGGCCATGATTGGCATACACCATGAGTTTAAACAGCGCAAGCTAAAGTCAAAAATGACGCTGCAGGTGCACGATGAATTGGTTTTTGATGCCCACAAAAGCGAAGTAGAAACTATTAAGCCCATTATTTACGAGCAGATGGTTAACGCTATTAAAACCCGCGTGCCTATTGAGGCAGAAATAGGCGTGGGTAATAATTGGTTAGAGGCGCATTGAGTACTTCATCACTTAAAGCGATCATTAAGTAGTTTTAATTTCTTCGCTCAACATCAAATAATAAATCACGTTTGTCCTTTATGTTATTTGCCATGAATAAACAGGGCATTAATTTTTTATTGGTTGTATTCATCCTGGTTGAAACCCTTTGCTATACCTACTTGCAACAAACCGGGTTATACTACAGCTCATCTGTCCTTTATTTTCTATCGGGCTTAGGGATTTGCTTTTTGCCTCTCTTGTTACCGACATCAGAATCGCAGTACCCGAAAAGGAACTTTTTTATACCAATAGCCTTTTTGATCCTTATTTCTATCCTTCTAATACCGGTTCTGTCTGCGGGCTTCCAAAAACTTCCTCTTGACTATCATATTGCCGATATGTTGCCGAGGATTAAGATATATGCAACAAGGTTTTTACACGGCAACTACGTGTACGATGATGTGACAGAAATATGGGGAGGCAATTTGCCCCCTTACTTTCCGGCAACCTGGGCGCCATATATCCCCGCGGTGTTGTTTGGGTTTGATATGAGGTGGATAACGGTAACGGCATTTCTAACAGCTGTTTTTATGATGCTGTTTATGCTGCGGCGTCAGACGGGTTTTTTTGACAATTTTACCACACTGGTTTTATTGGTCAGCCTGTTTTTTCTGGTTAACTACAACATGTACTTCGGCTCCGAAATTTGGGTGCTGTCATACGAAGCATTAATTGCGTTTTACTATGTGCTACTGTGTTTGGCTATTATAAGCTGGAACCCTTATTTAATAGGCGGGGCAATTACCTTTTGCGTGCTCAGCAGGTTTTCATTATCGTTTTGGGTGCCGGCGTTTTTAATTTTTTTATGGTGGAAGCAATCTTTCCAATTTGCATTAAAAACGGGTGGAACAATTGCTGTAGCTGTTCTTTGCCTTTTTGTTCTGCCTTTTGTTGTAGGCCACCTGGATGCGTTTGGCAAAATAATCGAGCAATATCAATCCGGTTCTGCCGTA
>Ga0206832_10124_pt1 | contig 20044 bp, 17 predicted proteins | sample Alteio_BWOrgCont_74_FD_152896 | JGI IMG/M metagenome (GOLD analysis project Ga0206832, IMG submission 152896) | Enriched cells from forest soil in Barre Woods Harvard Forest LTER site, Petersham, Massachusetts, United States -... | ecosystem: Environmental > Terrestrial > Soil > Temperate forest >... | reverse complement strand
GGGTTCAAAACGCTCGACCACGTTGCCGTTGCGGTCCACCAGAAACTTAGTGAAGTTCCACTTGATGTCTCCCGTGTGCGAAGGATCAGCATCCTTGGTGAGATATTGATACAGGGGCGCCTGATCAGCCCCTTTAACCGAAATCTTCGAGTACAACGGAAAAGTCACACTGTATTTCCGCGAGCAGAAAGTCTTGATCTCTTCGTTAGTCCCCGGCTCCTGCTGCCCAAAATTAATAGCCGGAAATCCAAGAATAACAAACCCCTGGTCCTTATACCTCTGGTAAATAGCCTCCAGCGCACTGTACTGCGGCGTAAATCCACACTGGCTGGCTACGTTGACCATCAGGATTACTTTGCCTTTGAAATCGGCCAGGGGCAGAGGTTTGCCGTCGATGTTGGGCAGAGTGAAAGTGTAGAGGTTCGAGGCAGCGAAGGTGGATGTAGTCATAAGAATTACCAATCCCAACAAGAGATATTTGCAGGTGGTTGCATTGCGCACAACGGTCATTTTGTCTCCTTTGGCGCTGCTGATGATTACCGACAAGATTGTTCCCAGCATAATGGACGGGGGTTGAAATCGCAAACGGGCGATATGTCGCATCCCGTACTCGAGCCCGAGAGTCGGTGCGGTACAATGGCACGCTTCGAAAAGCTTTCCCGGAGGTTTCATGAAACGGCTGCTACTGTGGACAGTCCTATGCCTGGCATTGCCCGGAGCATCGTGGGCGCAGAATGATCCCGTGACTGATACGTCGGATCGCATGTTTTTTCCCAAGGACACGCTGTATGGCTATGCGCAGTTTGACTTGGCGCCTCCGCATAACGAGATCGATCCGAACTTGTGCGCTGGAAGCGCTGGCAGCTATGGGGGTGCGAACGCTCCCTGCAGCATGTTCGCTCGCTACATGATCTCGGGGCTTCTGGAAGTGCGTCCGTTCGGCAAAGGTCAACTTCGCAGATTCATGCTGTTCGGCCAGCCTTCATTTTTGTTTGGCAAGAACGTTCCGCAGAATCTTTACACATGGTCATGGGATGCGATTGGCATCGAGCATTCGTGGGGGCTAGGAGTTTACATCGCCAAGGGATTCGAATTCCGCGTGACCCAGCATTTTCTCTTCGACCGATTGGGGGCGCGCGACCGCAATCTGGGCACGGCGGATTTGGGCAACAATGGTCCGTGGGGAAGATACAACGCGATCGGGGTGAGAAAGTATTTTGGGACGCGAAGGTGGTAACTGGGCATGCGAGGAACTAGGCTCGGACTGGCGTGGGCTTTTGGATGCGTGCGATCAGCCAGACGATCAGGGCAATCATTCCTCCGACCAAGGCAAGCGGCAAGAGAAAGATGAGAATTACCCAGCCGGCTCCTCCTAGCGACGTAACATCGCCAGCGACGCTGGCTTGAGGCTCGCGTCGAACGGTCCCCCCGACGGTCACTGCATCCCCCGCGACCTGGGCTGCGCTCTGAAGACGGAGATCTCCGAGCACCACGGTCACATCGCCAGCCAACCGCGACCCCTGTTCGACCACCACATTTCCGTGAATGGCGGTTACATCTCCGGCCACTTCTCCGCGCACAAATACGGAACAATTTATGCAGGTGAGATCGCCAGACTTTTGTCCGGGTTCGACAAAGATGTCATGGTTGAATTGGAAGCGGTCGGAGCCTTTTTGTGCCAGGGCTGGAGCGGCCAACAACGCTAAAACGGCAAGAATTCGGAGTATGGTGCGACCGGACTTTATAGGCATACACGTCTCCCCAGGCACGCTGGGTTCCTGATGTTGGTACGTCGACGATGACGAAAAGTCCCATGTTGCGGATGGCCCTGGCGTCAAAACCCTTTATTCATTCGAATACCGTTATCGCAGCGCTGAAGCGCTGCGCCACCCAAAATCGGAGTTTTTCCGCAGCCCCTTAAGAATTATAGGCGGGAGCGCCGGTGGATGTGACGGCTGCGGCCAGAATATCGTCCTCAGGGATTGGCTTTACTACGCGCTGTGCCTGGAGGCATCCATTTCTTGCTCATCTTCTTGCCCATCGCTCGAAGGCTTTATAATTAAGGTTTCCCCAAAGGCTTTCTGGAGGATATGTGATGGCGGCCTCATACAACGACCTTCCGGTGCCCACGAATGGTGCGCGGATCACCTACAGCAACGGGCGCTACCAGGTGCCTGACAATCCGATCATCCCTTTCATTGAGGGGGATGGCACCGGGCGTGACATTTGGAAGGCATCGGTGCGGGTGTTTGATGCGGCGGTGGAGAAAGCTTATCAAGGCAAGCGCCGTGTAGCGTGGTACGAAGTGTTCGCGGGTGAGAAGGCGAAGGCTGAGTTCAACAATTGGCTGCCTGATGACACAGTGAATGCGATCCGTGAATTTCGGGTTGCCATCAAAGGGCCATTGACTACGCCCGTGGGCGGCGGCATGCGGTCGTTGAATGTGGCGCTGCGGCAGATTCTCGATCTCTACGCCTGTGTGCGCCCGGTGAAGTATTACAAGGGCACGCCTTCGCCGGTGAAACATCCGGAACGAATGGATCTGGTGATCTATCGCGAGAACACGGAAGACGTCTACGCCGGAATCGAGTGGGAAGAAGGCACGCCTGAGGCTGCCAAACTCATCGAGTTCTTGAACAAAGACATGCTGAAGGGAAGCAAGAAGCAGGTGCGGCTGGACTCCGGGGTCGGAATTAAGCCGATCTCCGTGACCGGCACCAAGCGTTTGGTGCGGATGGCGATTCAGTTCGCTTTAGACAGCGGCCGCAAGATTGTCACGATCATGCACAAGGGCAACATTCAGAAGTTTACCGAGGGCGCCTTCCGCAAATGGGGATATGAGTTGGCCACGCAAGAATTCCGCGACAAGATTGTTACTGAGCGCGAGAGCTGGATTCTAGACAATAAAGATAAGAATCCGAATCTTACGATTGAGGAAAACGCCAACTTGACCGAGCCGGGATTGGAATTCGCGACGGAAGAATTCCGGCAGTCGATTTATCAGGAAGTGCGAGAGGTGCTTAACGCGATCTACGCAACCCACGGAAAGGGCGCGTGGAAGAGAAAGCTTATGATCAACGACCGCATCGCCGATTCGATTTTTCAACAGGTGGTGACGCGAGCGGATGAATACTCGGTGCTGGCCACATCCAATCTGAACGGCGACTATATTTCAGACGCTTGCGCAGCGCAGGTCGGTGGGTTAGGCATCGCTCCGGGCGCCAATATCGGCGATGGTTATGCGATTTTCGAGGCCACGCACGGCACCGCTCCAAAGTATGCCGACAAGGACGTGATTAATCCTGGTTCGGTGATTCTCTCGGGCGTCATGATGTTCCGGCTTATGGGGTGGAATGAAGCGGCGGACCTGATCGAACATGGTATGGAACGCTCGATCGAGCAAAAGAAAGTTACGTATGACTTCGAAAGGCTGATGGAAGGCGCGACCAAGGTAAAGACCAGTGAATTTGCCAGCCACATCATTGGAAATATGGACGCGGCGGTGTTGAGCGCGACGCGCTAGTGTGGTGTCCCGGATATAACCGGCATATTGAATCGGCCTGATCTAAAGATGAGAGCCTGAAAACACAATGTCCCTCCACTCCGCTTCGCTTCGGTCGGGATGACAGAGTTATTTCGCGAATTTGTGGGACGGCATACTAGTAACGAAGAGCATTACAAGAAAGGAAATCATGCGTAAGAAAGTTACGGTTGTTGGCTCTGGGAACGTGGGCGCCACAGCGGCTCATTGGATCGCGGCCAAGGAGCTGGCGGACGTAGTGCTCATCGATATTGTCGAAGGCGTCCCGCAAGGCAAAGGCTTAGACCTGCTGGAAGCGATGCCGATTGAGAAACGCGACTCTCACATTATGGGCACGCAGGATTATGCTGACACTGCCAATTCTGACATCGTTGTGATCACTGCCGGCATCCCGCGCAAGCCGGGCATGAGCCGCGACGACCTACTCAATACCAATCACAAAATCATGAAAGATGTGGTTGGCAAGGCCGTGCAATATTCACCGAACTGCATTCTGATTATCGTATCGAACCCGCTCGACGCCATGGCACAGGCCGCTTACAAGATGAGCGGCTTTCCTCGCGAGCGCGTAATCGGAATGGCTGGTGTCCTCGATTCTGCTCGCTTCCGGGCGTTTATTTCGGAGGAGTTGAAAGTCAGCGTGGAGAATGTGACGGCGTTTGTCCTTGGCGGACACGGCGATACTATGGTTCCGTTGCCTCGTTATTCCACCGTTGCTGGAATTCCGATTACTGAGCTGATGGATACGGCGACTGTGGCTCGTCTGGTGCAGCGCACGCGCGATGGCGGCGCCGAGATTGTGAAATATCTGAAGACTGGCAGCGCTTACTATGCTCCGTCCGCGGCGGTTGCGGAGATGGTTGAGGCGATTTTAAAAGACAAGAAAAAGATTCTTCCCTGTGCTGCGTATCTGGAGGGAGAATACGGGATCAAGGGGCTCTATGTTGGCGTGCCGGTGAAGTTGGGCTCGAAGGGAATTGAGCAGATTATTCAAATCAAGCTGACGCCGGAGGAAAAAGTGGCTTTGGATAAGAGTGCGGAGGCGGTGAAGGAGTTGGTGGCGGTGATCGGGGTGTAGATAGCGACCGCAGGATTGAGACTTAGTTTGTCGCCGAGAAGGGCACCACTTCAGAGATTGCGGAAAAAGTTTGAGATCGGCGTCTGAAGTTTTGAAAGGCGCGGTTGCAAGCGTCGCCTAACATCCTTTTCGAGGCCTTACGGCCCGACTGAAGTCGGGCCCTTCCCACAACCAGCGTGCAGCATACTTTTTCCGTGAGGCTGAAAGAGGTTGCGAAACCCTCATCCCTCGCTGCCTTCGGGCTAAGGCCCCCTTATTCATTCGAGGGCGATTATCGCAGCGCTGAAGCGCTGCGCCACCCAAATGCCCCACCCAAGATCGGGTTTTTTCCGATCACAATTCGGAAACGCAAGGTCCCTCGACTCCGAATCTTCGTTCGCTAGCGAACGAAGGTTCTTCGCTCGGGATGACAGGACTGTCGTGGAAACCGCGCTGCTTCTACGTTCCAGTTGCCGATGGCAAGCGCGGTCAGCCTAGACGTTCTCAATCACGACTGACTTCACTACCACATCTTTGTTCGGTTTGTCCTGGCGGCTGCGCGGGACGCTGACAATTTTATCGGCGATATTTTGGCCTTCGACTACTTCGCCGAAGATTGTGTGTTTGCCGGTGAGCCACGTCGTGGGCGCGAGAGTGATGAAGAATTGTGAGCCGTTGGTGTTGGGGCCCGCGTTCGCCATAGCCAGCTTGCCTGGCTTGTCGAATTTATGCGGCGAGCCTTTGGTTTCGTCCTCGAATTGATAGCCGGGGCCACCCATGCCTGTGCCTGCCGGATCTCCGCCCTGGATCATGAACTCGGGAATCACGCGATGGAAGATGGTTCCATCGTAGAGGCGGTCTTTGCTTTTCTTGCGGCTGACGGGATGCGTCCACTCGCGTGTTCCCTCGGCGAGTTCGACGAAGTTGGCGACCGTTTTGGGGGCGTCCTTTTCAAACAAGCGGCAGACGATGCTGCCTTCCGAAGTATCGAAGATTGCGTATGTGCCGGGTTGACGGGTCATGGCGATTCCTTTCTGGTGTCACTTATTGAGAGCAAACTAGCTTAGTGAGATTCAATTCTCGCGCGGGCCAAACACAAGGTTCCGCGACTGCGCTCGGAATGACAGGAACTTTGTCACTAATTCGCGCCGCTGATGGTGATGTGATTGATTTTCACCGGCTTGTAGGGACGGTCGCTCGAGTCACGTCCCATCCTTGCGATTTGCTTGACCAAGGTCACGCTGGCTGCGTCGCACTGGCCGAAGATGGTGTAGCCGCCGTTCAAGCTGGCGTAGGCCACCTCGGTGATAAAAAACTGTGAGCCATTGGTGCCGGGACCAGCATTCGCGTAGGCGAGGCGTCCGGGCCGATCGAACTTCAGGTCGTTCGAGGTTTCATTCTTGAAGGCGTAGCCGGGATCGCCGGTGCCGGTGCCCATCGGGTCGCCACCTTGAATCATGAAGTCGGGAATCACGCGATGGAAGATGGTGCCGTCATAAAGTGGAACGCCGTGTTTTTTCTGGTGAGTGACGGGGCTGGTCCAATCTTTGGTGCCATCAGACAAGCCGATGAAATTGGCTACGCCGATGGGAGCCTTGTCCGGAAAAAGCGTGCAGGTAAGTTTGCCCGCGGTGGTGTCGATCACAGCCGTCGGGTGGGCGGATGCTGTGGCTGGCTTGGCTTGCGACCACAATGTGAGCGAAGACAAAAGAATGACTGAAACAAGAATTAAGCATTTGCGCATGGTGGCTCCTTCAGTGCTAGATCAAAGTGATAAATCCGAACTTTGAATTGTACGACAGTGGCAGTGGAATTACTTGGTTGATGGCTGCGTGTGCAATTCGCGGCTGACGCGCTCCACTTCTTTGAACACGCGCAGGACGTTGCCGCCGAGGATCTTATGAATATCTTCGGCGTTGTATCCGCGATCGAGCAGGGCTTGTGTGATTTTGGGCAAGTCGGCCGCGGAATCCATCCCTGCGGGGGTTGCGCCGCTTACACCGTCGAAGTCGGAGCCGAGGCCGACGTGGTCTATGCCAGCGACTTTGGCGATGTGGTCAATGTGATCGATTAACACGGTGAATGGCGGCCGCGGGAATTTGGTCATCCATTCTCTGGTGATGCGATCGTCATCGACGTACGTTATCTGCTTTCCTTCAGCTTTCAGTTTGTCGAGGTAGGCGTGGGTTGCGGCTGCTTGCTCGGTTTTTTGCGCTTGGAGCGCATCCCAATAGTTTTGATCGAGAAAGCCGGAGAAGAAATTCACGTCGACGACGCCACCGTTCTTGGCTACCGCGCGCAGCATGTCGTCGGTCATATTGCGCGGCGCGTTTGTAAGGGCGCGGGCTGAGGAGTGGGACGCGATCACCGGAGCCTTGGTTGTGCCGATTGTGTCCCAAAAGGTTTTGTCGGCGACGTGGGAGATGTCGACGATCATGCCTAAGCGATTCATTTCGAGCACGACTTGCTTGCCGAATTCGGTCAGTCCGTTGTGGTGCTGGATCTTGGGATCGTCGATATCTCCGGACGAGTCAGCCCACTCGTTTGTGTTTGACCAGGAGAGAGTCATGTAGCGCACGCCGAGACGGTAGAAATCGCGCAGGAGATGAATATCGTTTTCGATGGAATGCCCGCCTTCGATTCCCATGAGGGCGGCAAGTTTCTTTTGCTTGTGGGCGCGCGCGATGTCGTCGGTGGAAAAGGCCATCATCATTCGATCGGGATGACGCGCGGCCTGTTCGTAAACGGAATCGATGAGATCGAGGGTGTGTTGGGCGAAGTGTCCCTGATTGGTTTCGGGATCGACCCAGATGGAAAAGAACTCTGCGCCCAAGTTGCCGGCGCGGGCTTTGTCGAGGCTGATGTGGCCGATATCCTTGGGATCGGTTGAGCCGATGTCGAAATTCTCATCGAGAAAACGCTGCGGGGTGTCGGCATGCGTGTCGATCACGATCGCCGAGTCGTGGATGGCGCGGGCTCTTGGGCTGATGCGTGATGAGTCTGTCGTTTGGGTGAAGGCTAAGGCTGATACTAAAATCAGCAGCGCCGAAAGACGCAGCAAAAAGGCTGAAGGACACCGCCTGAGTGTTTGCATGAGTAAGGGAATGATTGTATACGGTCTGTGGTGGGGAAGGAATCCCTGGTGAGAATACCTTGAAGCAGTTGAATCGCTACTGGAAACGCCGGGTCCTTCGACTGCGTAGCTGATTCGCTTTGCGAATCCGCTACTGCGCTCAGGATGACAGTTTTAAAGTTGGAGTTTTGGAGTTACTCCTGCGGGTTGTTCTCGGCTGAGATGCTTGGAGGCTCTCCGAGTGGGTCGTACTGTGCTTCGTCTTGCTGCGCTCCGAATGAAGTCTTCGGCTCCTGCGAGTCGGCGTAACGGCCGGATACGGCTACGTGAAATACCCATTGATGCCGTTCTTCTTCCGGTTCAACCAGACCCTCGTCTCTGAGCGGCATGAGGTATTCTTCCATCCACGCTACCTGCTGCTTGGTCATGCCCCGGCGCTGGATATCGACTGTGATCCCGGCCAAGTGAGAGGATGCGGTCTCGCCCTTCTCGGGTGCGGCATTGCGATTGTGACGGCGAAGTTTTTTCTGTACCTGTACTGTTCTGACTGCCGAATTCACCTGAATCGGGGCGTGGAACTGTTTGAAATAGGCTTCGCTTAGATCGTCGAGAAAATCGCGCGTCCACGGACGGCAATAACGACGATCAGGGTCGAGGCGCGGGTCGAAGCGCAGGGTCTGGCTGGCAACGATCGGAACTAGTTCCTGGCGCGCAATCAACTGGTCAAGCTCTGCTTGGTTCTGGATACGCGGCAATTCCATGCGGTCGATTTCTTCGTTCTGGCGCAGCAGGGAATCGTGGGAAGGACGGAATACCGGATTCCAAAGAATGCGGCGGAGCCGGCCATGATGTTTGCTGGCGTGATGAGGATTTTGTTTGGGCGCGACCTGATGCAGGCCAAAAGCCTGTCCGCACACGGCGACGGCCAGAAATATCAACAGAAACACTCGACCTGTTTTGCACTTCACGAAGTGAGCCTCAAATCCCGTATCGCAAACGCAGGCGGTTATTTTAAATCACCGCCGCTTCATGCCAAGTCAGCTTTCGGCGGCGAGGTTACCAAAGAGTAGCTTGGCCACATTACTAGGTGTTACGCCTCGTGTCCTGCGCTGCTAATCCGTTTATGCCTGCAGCTAAGGTGCCGTTTCCGATCGTCAGACCGTGACGGCCCATGTGCTTAAGAAAACAGCTTTTACAGTTTCGAGGCCGGACCACGAAGTGCGCACTATAACACTGTTTGGTGGCGTGAGTCCCAGAAAACGTCACTGATGGGCCATTTTGGCCCGTTGTAGTCTTTGGTGGAAGCGGTCACTTGCGGAAAAGATCTCCTATGGCTTGGCTCATGACTTCGCCGCCGACCTCGGAAATCGATTGCGTCAACGGAATGTCTTTAGGGCAGACCTCGACGCAATTTTGGGCATAGCCACATTCCTGGATGCCTCCATCGCCCATCAGTGCGGCCAGCCGCTCGCGTTTCAGAGCCGCGCCGGTGGGGTGAGTATTGAAAAGGCGAACCTGGGAAATCGTGGCTGCGCCCACGAAGCCGGTGTCGTCGTTGAACTGTGGACAGGCTTCCATACAGCAACAGCAAGAGATGCAGCGTGAAAGCGGATACGCCGCCTCTTGTTCCTCGGGACTGATGCGAGGGCCCGATCCCAGATCATAGGTGCCATCGATTGGCACCCACGCCTTCACGATTTTCAGATTTTCGAACAGAACGCTGCGATCGACGGCCAGATCGCGAATCACCGGGAACTTGGTGAACGGCTCCAGCCGGATGGGCTGCTCGAGCTTATCGATCAAGGCAGAGCACGCCATGCGGGCGCGTCCGTTGATGAGCATTGCACAGGAGCCGCAGACTTCCTCCAGACAATTGGAGTCGTAAGTAATCGGCGTGGTGGGCTTGCCATCGCGGGTGACGGGATTGCGGGCAATCTCCATCATCGAAGAAATGACATTCATGCCCGGGTGCCAGGTGAGTTCGAACTCTTCCCAATGCGATTTAGCATTGGGATTGTCCTGGCGTTTGATCTTTATGATGACGGTCTTGGTATTTGCCATTCGCGATTAGCCTTTAGCTCTTAGCTCAAACTTTGCATACGAAGCGAAGCGGAAAACTTGTAGCTTATTCCGATACCGGCAAAGTGCATAGATCCTTCGCTTCACTCAGGATGACACGTGGGTTACTTGACCGCGTCATACTTTCTCGGGCGCGGCGGGATCAATGAAATATCGACCGCCTCGAATTCGAACTTGGGCTCGTCTGCATCGGGCGCGAAATAAGCTTTCGTGGTCTTCAGCCAGTTCTTGTCGTCGCGCTCGGGGAAGTCTGGTTTGTAATGTGCGCCGCGAGATTCGTCGCGCATCGCCGCACCTTGCGCAACCACGCGGCCGAGTTGCAGCATGTTATAGAGTTGGCGCGTGAAAACCACACTGGTATTGGCCCACTGCGTCCGGTCGTTGAGATTAATGTGGCGGAAGCGCTCGAGCATTTCGCACAACCTGGCGTCGGTCTCCTTCAACTTGTTGTTGTAGCGAATGACGGTGCAATTGGCAGTCATCAATTCGCCGAGTTCTTGCCATAGACGAAATGGATTCTCGTTGCCGTCCGACTTCATCAGCATGGAATTGTTTTCTTCCTGATGTTTACGTTCGGCGTCGAAATGTCCGTTGCTCGGCGCCGCCTGCAGATTGCGGGCATATTGCACCGCCGCTGGTCCGGCGACGAATCCGCCGAAAATGCACGAGACCAATGAATTCGCACCCAAGCGGTTGGCCCCGTGATATTGATATTCGCACTCACCCGCTGCATAGATCCCCGGGATATTCGTTGCCTGACTCAAATCGACCCACAGCCCGCCCATGGTGTAGTGCATGCCGGGGAAAATCTTCATGGGGACTTTGCGCGGGTCATCGCCCACAAACTTCTCATAGATTTCGAGAATGCCTTCCAGCTTGCGGTCGAGAATCTTGGGATCGATGTGGGTCAGGTCAAGATAGACCATCGGCTTCCCGTCGATGCCAAGATTATGCTCGAAGACGACCTTGAAAATTGCGCGCGTAGCGATATCGCGCGGCACCAGGTTGCCATATTTCGGGTACCACTCTTCGAGGAAGTACCAGCGCTCGCTTTGCGGAATCGATAGCGGATCGCGCTTGTCACCCGGCGTTTTCGGAACCCAAACGCGTCCACCTTCACCGCGAGCCGACTCTGACATCAGGCGCAGTTTGTCTTCGCCGGGGATGCAGGTGGGATGGACCTGGATGAACTCTCCGTTACCGTAGAAACATCCTTGCTGATAGAGCGCCGACTGCGCTGACCCAGTGCAGACCACAGAGTTGGTCGACTTGCCGAAGATTGCCCCATTACCACCGGTCGCGATGATGATCGCGTCCGCCGGGAAAGTGCGGACCTCCATGGAATGCAAATCCATGGCGCAGATGCCCCGGCAGGTTTTGTTGGAATCCAGCACGGCCGAGAGAAATTCCCAGTGCTCATATTTCTTGACCTTGCCCTCGGACTCGTAGCGGCGCACCTGTTCGTCGAGCGCATAGAGAAGTTGCTGTCCGGTCGTGGCTCCGGCAAAAGCTGTGCGGTTGTACAGCGTTCCGCCGAAGCGGCGGAAATCCAGCAAGCCTTCCGGAGTGCGATTAAAAGGCACGCCCATGCGGTCGAGCAGATCGATGATGCCGGGCGCGGCTTCGCACATCGCTTTTACCGGAGGCTGGTTGGCGAGGAAGTCGCCACCGTAAATGGTGTCGTCGAAATGCTTCCAGGTGGAATCGCCTTCGCCCTTTAAATTCTTGGCTGCGTTGATGCCGCCTTGCGCGCACACGGAATGCGAGCGTTTCACCGGGACGATGGAGAACAGATCCACGTGCCCGCCCATTTCCGCGATCTTGATGACCGCGGAAAGACCTGCTAGGCCGCCACCAATAACAATAATTTTCGGACTTGATGCCATCTTCGAGTGCACCGCTTTCCGTGAACTTTAATTCGTCGTGCCCGGCCCAGCCTCAACCATGCTTGCGCCCGCAGGGTCGGTTGGCTGCTGGGCGAAGCGTTCCCTGAATGTGTACAAACTGGTCAAGCCCACGGCACTCATGAGCACAAAAAATGCTAAGCACACAACCAGAAATCTTTGCCGAGCTTTTTCACCGGGAGTGAGTCCCCATTTGGCGGCAAATAACCAAATCCCGTAGGCGAAATGCCAGGAGGCGCACAGCAGGCCGACCACGTAAAAGGCAAGCAAGGCGGGCGAAAACAGTTCGGCCTGTACTTTGCCGAAAGACGCACCGGGAAATTCGTGCAAATCGATGCCGGTAAAGCGCATCGTCCAGGTGTGCCAGAGAATGTAGGCAAATGCGATCGCGCCGGTCCAGCGTTGCGCGGTGTACATCCAGTTTCCGGTCCAGGGATATTCGCCAACGTTGGTCTCTCCGCGATACCAGATGTAGAAACCGTAGAGGGCGTGAAACAGAATAGGCAGCCAGATGCCAAATAGCTCGAGGATCGGAACCAGCGGAAGACTCGCCAGAAAGCGCACCTGGCGGGCGTAAGCAATGGGACCGCCGATGGCGGAAGCATTCGAAATCAGGATGTGTTCGAACAGGAACGCCCCGACCGGGATGATTCCGGTGAGCGAGTGGAGACGGCGCAGCCAAAACGAATATCCCTGGCCCACCCGCAACGGAGCCACGCCACCTTTAACCGGCATCGGAGCCACAGGACTGGCGGTTGCTGCCACAGAATGCTCCTTATGAGTTCAAGTATGAGAACGGAACCTTTTATTATGTTGTCGCGGGAGAAGGGAAGTCAAGGAAGCATAACGTAATACGGCGGCGCAGCTTAAGTCGTAGTGCCACTTTTCATGAGTTGATACCAAGCCAGGAATTTGCGGAAAGCGGCTCCGCGATGGCTATACTGGGCTTTTTCCTCTGAAGTTAATTCGGCAAAGGCTTTCTGAATCTGCGGAAAGTAAAACAGGGGATCGTAACCGAAGCCGTTTGTGCCTCGCGACCGGTTCAGAATTGTGCCTTCGACCTCTCCCCGAAACACCTCCAATGTTTGTCCATCCCGAGCGGCGGCAAGCACGCATACAAATCGGCCGCTGCGCTTGTCGGACGGAACATCTTTCAGCTCCCGCAGGAGACGTGCATTGTTCGCTGCATCATCAGTGTTGTTGTCCATCAAGTGAGGCGCGTCGGCTGCATAGCGCGCGGAATGGACCCCCGGGGCACCCTTGAGCGCGTCTACTTCCAGTCCGGAATCATCTGCCAGGACGATTTCCCCCGGAGCCGCGGAGCTGTACGCTTCTGCTTTCTTCCGCGCATTTTCTTCGAAAGTTAAACCGTCCTCGATCACAGGAGGCAGGTCTGCAAAGTTTGGAACCGGGATGATTTCGATGTCAAAAGATGCGGCGGCGCCGGCAAAGTCGCGCAACTTGCCGCCATTCGATGTCGCAATGAGAACGTGATTCACTCGCCTAGCGTTTGCTCCTTCTGAGAAATGATAAACATCGGCGGAATGTTTACCAACACATTTTGAATGGGAAATGTTAAACCGTGTTCGACATTGGATGCTTGCGCCGAAGTGCGACGAAGACTCCGAGAGATAAAGCGGTAAGGACGGATATGAGCCCTCCGAGAGTTCTATCCCAGGTACGCGTGAACAGGATTCGTACGCGGTTCTCGCCGGCTGCAACCGGGATCAACATTTGTCCCGTGACGTTTTGGGTAGAGGTCGCGACTGCTCGGCCGTCCACCTCGACACGCCATGCGGGATAGTTGAATAACCGCAATACCAGTTCTCCGGGCTGCGTGACTACGGTTGTAAACATCTTCGATTCAGCATTCCATTGTTGAATCTGAAGCTGTTGGATTTGGTTGGGGGTGTCGCTGTGATCCAGAGCTACCCGGGGAGCATCCTGCTTAATTTCGTACGGATCGCCTCCGACGGGTACGTATTCATCTGTGCCCTCATATCCTACCCCGCTTTGCTGGTGTTGAAGCATCTCTCTAAAATCCGCGGATGTCTCCCACCATGGAGCCTGGATGCGATGCCAAACGAAAGCGAGGACCGCAAGCATAGCGAGACAGATCAGCAAGCGTACAAGCCACCGCCGTGAAGCTAAGGTCACGAGTAACGCTAGCGCGACATTCAAGCACAGCAGCCAGCGCCACGGGAGTTGGAGATAGCGCAACTCAGGCAAATGATTCCAGAACCACGCGGTAAACGAAAAGTTGAGAAGAGTCGCGAATAGAGCCCAACCCAGGAGCATCCACCAAACCCGGGGCCGTCGGCTTCTCCAGGTGCGGGAAAGAAACGCCGCAATCGCGAGCAGAATTATTTCCGTCGATGCCACTACTGAGACGAGCAAGTTGAAACGGTTGTGATCAACGTCGGCTAGTTTCACAAACAGAAAATTGTCCTGCGGACGCACGCCGGGAGACAGCACTTCGGCGATGTTCACCCATCTTTGTTCATAAGCCGCCGGTATCAGGAAAAATGCTGCTAGCGCCGCGCCGAATAACACTGCAACGGTACCGCGGAGCAGGACTCGTGGCGAGTGCTTGAGAAAGGCAAGAATCACGGTCAGCAGAACCAGGGAATAGTTCAGCATCACGGCAGCGGGAATGTTGGTCAGCCAGGCCGCGGCTACGACCAGTGCCAGAGGGACCACGGCGTTTGCTTTCTCGTCGTCCGATCGCAGGACGTAGAGCAATAGCAGAGGCATGAGCGCGCCCGCCAGCAGTTCCGCGAACGCGCTTCGCCAATACACAATGACGATGAAATAAGGATTCGCGGCGTAGAGCGCCGCGGCGAAAATGGCGTCGCGGCGGTCCAACCAACCGCGTGCCAGAAGAAACATCGAACATCCGGAGAGCGTCAACGCGAGCCAGACATAAGCGCCAGGAACAGCCTTCCACGGCAGCAGAACTCCCAACGCCGCTCCCATTGTCCATGAAACCGGCGGGTAGAAAACGAATCGAGCCTCTCCGTATCCGTACTGCGCCAGAGCAGCCCATCGCGGATAAATGATACCCAACTTCCACTGGCTCAGAACTTCCATCCAGGAGTTTACGTGGAACTCAAAATCGTGCCCTGAAGGACTACCGAGAAAAAAGAATGGAAGAATCACTGCGAACGAGGCTGCCATCACCACGAGCAGAGGCAGGAGCGAAATGGGTCCGCCAACGGAATTCGTCCCAACATCTTCCCGCTTTGTGACTCTTTGCTCCAAAGAAGACGGGTTCAGCAGGGAATTGCCTCCGGGCATCCAGAAGGGGCCACAAAGATTGTGGCCTAAGCCACGCAAATGGGCAATGCGAGATCACGAGACTGTGGAAATGTGATTGGGATTTCACGGGAAATTAACTTGGCTGCCGCCTTCTGGAAATCGCCGCTGGTTAGACTTTGATCATTCGAGGTGGAACAACCCGGCACCGAGAGGTCCACACGAGAGACGGCGTGCGGGCCTCTTGGTGTTTTTGCCAGGGAAGAGGTTGCGCTTGACACGCTGAACGCAGCGGGGGATGATTTATCCCGCGATTGACTCGACCTTGCTCCCTGTTGCCTGGTTCGGCCCTCGTATTCCTTTTCTCGCCCGCTGAAGGAGGACATCGTGAAGTCGCTCCGCTTCGCCTGCCTGTTCACAATTTTCGTCAGCACATTCGCTTTGGCGCAAACAATCCTGTTCCGCTCATCAACCAGCCTTTGGTCCCGGGCAGCGTTAAGCCCGGAAGCGGCGGATTCACCCTTACGGTGAACGGGACCGGTTTTTCGTCCGGTTCTGTACTGAATTGGAACGGATCGTCGCGGGTGACCGAAGTCATTTCCAACAGCCAACTCAAGGCCACGATAAACGCAACGGATGTGGCGCAGGCCGGGACGGCGTCGGTGACGATGGTGAATCCCGGCAAGCGCAATCGAACCTCGAGCGTTGCCTATTTCACTGTAAGGGAGCCCTTGTCCTCGCTGGCCCTTGCAATTGATCCCCACCTCACTAACGCTGGCACGGTCACCGTGGGCGACTTTAACAACGACGGTAATCTCGACGTCGCGGTAGGACTGAGCAACGGGACAATTCAGATCTACCTAGGAAAAGGGGATGGCACTTTCGAGTTGCCTGTCAACACGAACATGTCAGGCCTTCCCACCCTGATGGTGGCTGCTGATTTCAATAACGATGGGAATCTCGACTTGGCGGTTGGAGATTCCAGCTTAAATATCACGCACATTTTCCTGGGGCACGGGGATGGCACGTTGACCGAGCAAGAGCCCGTTCCGGGTATCATCGAGGCCGCGGGCGACTGGAACGGCGACGGGAATCTTGATCTAGCGCTGGAGGAAACCGACGACTTCACCCAGTGGAGTGATATTTACATTGGCACGGGCAACGGCTCATTCGGTCTCGGTCAGCAAGGCATCAATGCAGTGTCGTTATTTACTGCTGCCGTTGGCGACTTCAATGGCGACGGCAAGCTCGATTTGGCGTTCCCCGGAGTTGAGGTCCTCCTGGGCAATGGCGATGGAACCTTCCAAAAGCCTGTTTACCATCACGATTCGAACGACGGGCGCGGCATTGTTGCCGTGGACGTAAATGGTGACGGGAATGTGGATCTAGTTACGAGTGGTATTTCGGTATTTCTTGGCGACGGAAAGGGCGGTTTCAAGGATGTGGGCGGCGTCGATTTTCATGAGCAAGGCTATAACATCATTACGGGAGACTTTAACGGCGATGGCAAAGTCGACCTCGGAGTACAGAGTGTTTCGTGCAGCACCGAATGTGAGCAGGCGATCTCGGTTTTTCTGGGAAGAGGCGACGGCAAATTTCATCAGGTTCTCTTTTTGCCCACCGGGTTGTATTCCTCCTTCCCGACAGGATTCGACGCTAGAGATTTCAATGGAGACGGGAAGCTAGACCTTATTATCCCCTCCACGAATACCACCTTCCTTTTCTTGCAAACGGTAGCGAGCGTCCTCCCGACTAACCTCAGTTTCGGCGACCAGAATGTAGGCACTAAGAGCGCGCCCCAAACAGCGGCCGTTAAAAACGTTGGCTCCAGCGACCTTAAGATTAAATGGGATTTCGGTTACTGGAGCGGATCCCAAAGACTTTGTCGAAACCAATAACTGTCCTATGAGCCTTCCGCCTGGAGGCAGCTGAAAGATTAAGGTGACCTTCGCGCCGAAAACCGGGGGGGACCTGACTGCGTCGGTCCGCGTGAGCTACCAAGGCGTGGGCAGCCGACAACTCGTATCGCTAACCGGAACGGGTGTTGCCGCCGGAACAGTCTCGCTGACGCCGCCCAAGTTGGGGTTTCCGGTTCAATTAGTTGGTACAACCAGTGCCGCTCAAACTGAGACATTGAACAATACCGGTTCAGTGGCCGTGACCATCTCTAACATCGCCGCGAGCGCGGCTTTCATCGAGACGAATAACTGTCCTTCGAGCCTGCCAGTGAATGGAAGTTGCAAGATCCAGGTATCGTTTCAGCCGACCGCAAAGGGGCCCGCGTCAGGCAAGCTCTCTGTTGCTGATGATGCCACGGGAAGTCTGCAGACCGCGGCAGTCACGGGGACGGGAACTGTGGTCGAACTCTCGCCTATCGGCGTGAACTTCGGAGATCAGAAGGTTGGAACCAAGAGCGCTGCGGTCCCGGTCCAGTTAACCAACGTAGGTAAGACAACGCTTTCCGTCAGCCAGATTACGATCACGGGAGCCGACGCGGGTGATTTTTCTCAGACCAACAATTGCGGCACCAGCGTGCCAGCGCGGAGTAGTTGCACGATGAAGGTTACCTTTCAGCCGACCACGAAAGGGAGCCGCTCGGCGAAGCTCTCGGTCAGCGATGATGGCGGTGGCAGCCCGCAGGAGGTCGGTCTGACAGGAACCGGCACGTAAGATTGGAACGAGGCCAGGAGCCCGACACTAGGCGGAGGTGACTTCTTCCGAATTGCGCTGCTGGCGGAGTTTCTGGAGAAATTCTTCCTGGTTGAGTGTTTCGTGGCTGCGCAGCAATTCCAGCAGAGGGTCGTCGAGTTCTTCCTTGGGCGGTGAGTCAGGCGGATTGTACTGGTCACCGGCGGCAAGAATGCGCGGGGTGATCTGTAATGCCGGGAGCATCCCCGGACGACTGGTCAGAAATCCGATAAACCTTGCCACTTGGGCGCGCTCGTCGGTGGTACGCGCCGCGAACTCAATGCCCATGCCGAAACCAGGGTGCATCACGCGAACCGTGCCTTCCGCCTGGACTTCGACATCTTCCGCATTCAAACACAGAGTAATGCCCGAGCGCTCGGGAAAAGGTGATTCGGTTTCGACGTAACATCCGCCCAGGCTGAGATCGGTCAGAGTACAATGCGAAACCGGCTCGGGATCGGGTGGCGGAATCTCCGGAGCGTTGGCTGCTACCCAGGTTTTCAGAGTGGCGCGAAGGCTTTCGGAAAGGTCGATAAAGCGTACGCCGGCTTGCCCGTTGGGGCTGGCCCGCGCGAGTTCGCCGCTCGCCTGAACCTCAGTATTGCTGTCGGGAAGATTGAAATGAACGCTGATCGTGGCGCCAGGGCAAAGCGGCTGCGCCGCCAGAACGTCCATGCCGTCTTCGCTGAGATCGAGGAGGATGCCTTCGAGAGGCGGCCCGTCCTGGACCTGAAGCTGTATCGGCACTTGTACGGGCACGCGAAAAGAGCGCCGGCGTTCACGCTTGATCAGGGCGGTGGCGGCGCGCAGACTAGCTTCCGCCTGCTCGGCATCGATTGGTTTGTAGAGGATAAAATTGGCGCCCGCGCCGAACACGTTGCGGACCTTGGTTTTGTCGCTGAGCAGAGCAACGGTTACGGCTTTGACTCCCGAAGTGCTCTGACTGGCATTCTGCAATACCAACGAAGCGCTGTGCGGATCATCGAAGTCAACGATGACCGAGTCAAACTTTTCTTCTGTCAAGCGGCACATGGATTCCGGATATCCACAGCAGGCGACGGCGACACCGCAACGGGCGAGCAGGGGAGTCAAGACTGCCGCTGCCTCCTCGTCCTTGGACACCAAAAGTGCTTGAAACGTCATATGCTGTTCAGGTGCGGTGAATAAAATCCCCGTGGGCTAGGGCCAGCGAGGAGCCACGCCGCGAGCCGGCTTGGCAGGGGCAGTAGTAGCGCCCGAAGGAGCCGCCGCAGCGTTCGCCGCGGCGCTGGGCTGCTCATCGACGTCGGCCAAGACCGCAGCGTCGTCGTCCTCGATTTCAGCCAGCAGAGGAGCCACTTCACGCAGTTTTTCGGCCGCCTGCTGCAGCATCTCAATCTGCTTGGCCAACTGCGCGTACCGGGCCTGCTTCCGCCGCAGAACCTCATGAATATCCTTCATACAACCCCCTGCTGCGAATCTAAGGAGACCGCCAGCAATCGTCAATCGTTATAGGCTTTAGGCAGATTACCGCGGTAACCGAGTCGCAGTGGGGAAGGCGCGAATCTACTAGCGGAAGTAGTTGAAAGATAGCCATTTCGTGCCAGCAACTGGCACCAATGTGGGATTTACATCTAAAACGGGAGAAAATATTCTGTCGTTGAGCAGTTCTGGGGGAGGGCTGTTCGGGCGTCTCACGACTCGAAAGAGTTGCGAGGCGCTTCTTATTTTGAGAGTTCCTCTCCACGCCGTGCCAGCGGCTTGGCGCTCTTACCCAGGATGTGTACAATCCCGGTCAGTCTCTTCAAGAAAAAATATCATATTTGTGAATACCCCCCGGGCCATCTACGGAGCCTCGCTTTGAAACTCAAGGATTTCCTGCTTCTTGTACTCCTGACTCTGGGAGCATTGCTGGTCGAGGGTTACCACCCTTGGGCGGAAGACGCGGCCCTTTACCTTCCGGGAGTCGAGAAAATCCTGAATCCGGAGCTTTTTCCGTTCAACGCCCAGTTCTTCGAATCGCATGCCCATCTGACGTTTTTCCCGAACTTTATTGCCGCCTCGGTGCGAACGAGTCATCTGCCACTGGAAGTTGTACTCTTTTCTTGGCAAGGGACTTCTATTTTTCTTTTTCTACTAGCGTGCCGGCAGTTGATCAGCCGGTGCCTTCCCGATGAAAAAGCGCGTTGGGCCGGTGTAGGGCTGATCGCGGCGCTTCTCACTCTGCCGGTGGCTGGAACCGCTTTGTACATCATGGATCAATACCTCAATCCGAGAAACTTGGTCGCTTTCGCCGCGATTTTCGCTCTCGTCAAGGTCATCGATGAAAAATATTTTCAGGCCGCATTATTTCTTGCGTTCGCGGCGGCTATTCATCCGCTCATGTCCGTTTTTATTCTTTCCTACTGCGTGGTACTGCTCTGCATAACGCAATTCGATCTACGGTACGCCGGTCTTGCCTGGCTGTT
>Ga0206832_10123_pt1 | contig 20057 bp, 19 predicted proteins | sample Alteio_BWOrgCont_74_FD_152896 | JGI IMG/M metagenome (GOLD analysis project Ga0206832, IMG submission 152896) | Enriched cells from forest soil in Barre Woods Harvard Forest LTER site, Petersham, Massachusetts, United States -... | ecosystem: Environmental > Terrestrial > Soil > Temperate forest >... | reverse complement strand
AAGATCTCATAACACCTCTTTTTAAAAATTATTATTAATAAAGAAGTGTATGATATCAGAAATAAACAAAAAAGTAAATAGTAATGTTTGTTGATGTAAACAATTATATTATAAATATACTTATCATTTAGTTTTATTCATTTTTAGCTGGCTCATTTTTACTTGGGTAAAAGTAATTGCTTGCAAGACCGTAAATTTTATTACAAAGAGACTTAGCTCCCTCCATACAACCAAACAACATCATGGCTCCTCCTAAAGTTTCGGCAATTTCATTTACGCTATGGCAACTTTCTGCAGTAAGGTACATTTGCACTAGATCGGTAACCCCGACAGCTACTAACATTAATCCAAAGGCTTTTCTTTGGGTCTCTGTTCCTGATGTCCTTAATTCCTGTAGACATTTAGCTCCATAAAGGCTCAGTGAAAGGTGATAAATAACATGTCCTGAAACAGGAACACCAAAGCTTCTACCCTGCATAGCTCGAACTTTCAGACCAGAAAGTCCTAAGAATAGTGAAACACTATTAATCGTAGGAATCAAAATATTTTTTCCTATCTCCTTTATATTTGCTACGTTTGTATCCTTAATACCAGCTTTTTGTTCTTTCGATGACTTAGTAGCATTCCGTATTGCAAAAGCAATCATAGGGGCAACATAGAGAACCGGTAATATAGGATTTAATAATATACCACCAGAAAATGCAAGATTACTCTTGTGTGCAAGACGAAATTCTCTGAATTCATGAATTTTTGAAATAAAAATGTTATCAACAGCATCAAGACAAAGCTTTTTGTTGGTATCCGCAAAACTTCCAGTTCTAGCTAAATGAACAGCTGCTCCAGCAGCCAAACCAACCATTGTACCAGCTGCAGTCCACAGATTTTGTTTACATGTATTGATAAAATTCATTTATTAAACCTAAATGTTTTATTGATATAATATGTATATAGTCAATATTTTAACATAATAGTAATTATTTGTATACTAATTTATTTAATTTCATTTAAATTATAGTATACCGAACGTGATTCAAAAATTGGCTTTTTGACAAGGAGGCTGCTCAAAATTTTTCGTCTGGAGTGAGTGACCATTGCCTTTGGCAAAGCACGAGTGAAGACAAAAATTTTGACGCAAAGCCGACGAAGTCAACAACCAATTTTTGAGTTATGTTCGGTATATACCGATAAGTGGTAAGAAATGAACGGGAAATTGGACAAAAAAGATCTGATTCGAGTATAAATCCTATAAAGTTTGAAAATCACCATTACAACAAAATTCAGGGAAACACTATGCAACATTCCATTACATTTATTCGTATCCTCTTCCTCGCGCTATGCGTCTTGCTTTCAACGAGTTTTACACTAACAGAAGCCTCACAAACATCTCCGTTGATCACCCTCATCGGCTCCTTGACCGGATTGGCCATAGGAAGCATCATCGTAGGATTTGAAGTGTTTTTCAAGAAACTTGATTTACGTATTTTGAATGTTGCCGCAATCGGACTTTTCTTCGGATACCTTCTTGGGGAGGCTGTGCTGCTAGTTGCCCAATCTATTATCGATTTAAATATAGCACATGTTTCTCCTCCAATTTTAGCAATGATACGGTCCGGTGTTTTTCTGATCACATGCTATCTAGGCATGGCAATGACAGCACGTGCTTCCGGTGAACTTTATATCAGCATTCCTTTTATAAAATTTAAGGCTATGAGCCAAAGAAAAAAAGACCTCATTGTAGATAGTTCAGCATTATCTGATTTACGCATCATCGATCTAGCAGCAACCGGACTTGTAAATCAGCAGCTAATCATTCCAAATTTTCTTGTATTAGAACTTCAAGAACAAGCGGAAAACAGCGACGAAAATGTACGTACAAGAGCACGTCGTGGCTTAGATACGATTAAGAGATTGGAATTGCTACCGGAATTAGATTTACGTTTCTCAGAAATCAATCATACCGAATTGAAAGATGCCTCAGTCAAAATATCATCTCTAGCGCGCTCGCTTGAGGCAAATATCCTTACAGCAGACTCAACAAGAAGTACTCAGACAAACGTCGATGGCGTTCGTTATATCAATATCAATGCCCTTTCCTCATCTTTAAAACCTATCTCTCAAACCGGTGAGATGCTAAACATCAAAATCCAACGTTATGGAAAAGAACCTCGTCAAGGTGTTGGTTATCTTGATGATGGAACCATGGTCGTTGTCAATGGTGGAGCAGAATTCATCGGAGAAACCATTCGTGGACAAGTTCTGTCTGTGAAGAACACCTCTTCAGGACGAATGATTTTCTGCAATACGCTAGAAAATGACATTAGCAATGAACCGCTTCTTACGTCATCGTCTTCAGCATCAAACTATTTTGCCCAATAAAACTGATGATTCACGGCATCGGCACAGATATTATCGAAGTCAAAAGGATCGAACAATCGATCGGGCGCTATAAACAGCGCTTTTTAGATCGTGTGTTCACAGCTAAAGAGCAAACATATTGTCAACGCCATAAAGATTCTAGTCGACATTTTGCAGGCCGTTTCGCCGCAAAAGAAGCCGTAGCAAAAGCCATCGGCACGGGCCTTAGCGAAGGAATCGGCTGGCTAGACATAGAGATATCAAACGATATCAAAGGAAGACCGGTTGTCAGGCTATCGCCAAAGTTAGTTTTTTTTACTCCCCCAATCATCCACGTTAGTATTAGCCACAGTCGCGATTATGCTGTAGCTTTTGCCACTTACGAAATTCAATAAAAAGACCAGGACTCACAGGACATTTACGACTCACAGGACCACTATACATTTTGCGTGGTTTTCAGAAATTCTTTAGAAGTCAATCGTACCTATAATACTGCAATATTACATGTTGCAGCTAAACCTCGAAGAGGTTCTCATTTTTTAGCCCGTCAGCAAGGCTGCGAGCGAATGCGAAGACGCCTAGCTACGGGAATAAATATTATAGTTATTTAACTCTTTAGAGTTCTTCATTTTATCAATTTGCCCTCAAAAAAATAAAAAGAAGAACCCTAAAGGGTTAAAAAATGAGAACCTCTTCGAGGTTTAGCTGCAAGCGGCTGAAAAATCAATTTTTGCAACTATCTCACGAGATTTATCTTTCTAGGTTTTTTGTTGTTAATCGAAAATGATCCAAAAAGCAAATCACTTCTATAGAGGATAAAAGACTTTAAGGATGATGAAGTTTACATTCGATGGGCAGTTGCGAGCATAGACACGGCACCCGTAACCTGCGCTGAGAACTAATCCATTATCAAACTGAAAACTATAGCGTGTACCGACATCAACAGCCTGATAATCAACAGAGCCATACCCATGAAAATTGTATAGATTCATATGGTTATTCCCAAGACCCCATATGGAATCGGAAAAAATTTCGATCACATGCCTGTCATACCAGTTGTGCTCCCAAGCTAAATTGCCGCGAATCCATGGAGATCCCACGTCCGCAATTCCCATACCAACGACACCCCATGCTCTGGATGTCCAGTATTGCATGCATGATACTTCCTTACCAATAGCGACATGCGCTTCCGCAGCGCATCCGCCATGATCGAATGTTGCAATATTGCGGCGCACAGGAGGAAAAATTGTCGATAGAGTTAGACCTGTAGATAGCGATACAGGATCCCCCACGATATCATTAAACCATTGGTAACGTCCGGTTAAACGAACGGCATCCATATCAAAGGAATGCTGCCGTGTTTCGGCGAGAATGACTTCTAATTCAGCCGCAATACCATCCCACACAGCAAGTGAAGCATCTAAGTCGACAAAAGTGTCAAACTCCAAACGTTTTCCCGAACCACAATTTGTATCGACATGGGAAAACGCTTGCATGAAGACATCGACACTTGTATCTATTTCAAGTACGCGCCCATACCAAGGTTTATAATCTGTTGCCAAAGCATTCTCTGAAAGGTAAAGAGAAAAACTTATAGAAAATAAAACACCTAGAACACGAGATTTCATTATAGACTCAATCCTCTTGCAGCGAGTTCTCTTTCTACTTCAATCGCTGCCATGCATCCGGATCCTGCAGCGGTCACCGCTTGTCTATATACATGATCTTGTGCGTCACCGGCAGCGTAAACTAAGGAGACATTTGTTTGCGATGTTCCGGGAACGACTTTGATATAACCATTATCATGAAGTTCAATTTGATTTTTTAAGAATGAAGTATTTGGAGTATGGCCAACAGCAAAGAAAACACCACCTGCATCACGTACAGATTCTGCTCCGGATTTCACATTTTTAATTGTCACCTTGCGAACAACATCATCGCCGGAGACAAGGGTAATCACACTATCCCATAGCACTTCAATTTTAGGATGTGATAAGGCCCTCTCTTGCATAATTTTTGAAGCACGCAGTTTATCACGGCGATGGACGATATATACCTTACTTCCAAATTTTGTAAGGAAAATTGCCTCTTCGATGGCAGAATCGCCCCCACCTATAACGTAAAGATCTTTATTGCGAAAGATTGGCATCGCACCATCACAAACAGCACACGCCGTTACGCCTCGCTGCCAAAATCCCCCTTCACCATCTCCGGCACCGGGAATTTCTAATCTATTTGCTGTTGCTCCTGTAGCAATGATGACCGAAAGAGCTTCATATTCATGTTTTTTCCCTTTAACGATAAATGGATGCTTGGAAAAATCGACTTCAGTAACATCTTCTTGCAGCATCGTCGTACCAAAACGTATCGCTTGCTTACGAAAGCTTTCCATTAATTTTGGTCCTGAAATACCTTCAGGAAATCCCGGGTAATTTTCTACATCTGTTGTTGTCATCAATTGACCACCGGCAGGACCACTAAAGAATCCTTCGAAAACAACAGGAAATAAATTGGCACGTGCTGCATAGATAGCAGCTGTGTAGCCGGCTGGACCGGATCCGATAATAACGAGTTTTGCTTTTTCCATAATTTACCTATTAAACCAGAGTTAGGGCAGAATTTAAAATATTAATCACTGTTCGAAGATGAACAAGGATTAGGAGCATGAATGTAAACTTTACCCAAATATTATCCAAACAGAAAATGAGAAAAGATTGCAAAGGCCCTATATGTCTTCATATCTTTATACATTCTTAATATTTTTATATTAGAGTATTGGAAATTTATAAAAATACACCCGGGAAACAAAAAGATGAATATTACAATACCGCAGAATTCTGTAAAAACTATCTTCAACAAAACATTAGATTATACTAAAGATCTAGCTAAAAAATCAGCTATAGCCTATTGCACTGCGTATGCTATCTCCCCTCATTTGAACACAAATTCTTTGACAAGTCATCAAGTCGGAATGACTTATGCTGTTAACAGAGCCATGATATCTGTTCTTTCAGATGCAATAAATGTTGCAGCTAAGTGCATTTTACCAAATGATAATCTTGACGTGAGAAGCGGTCTACTATCATCTATTATTTTAATGAAATCGATGCCTTGGATAAGAAAAAACATCAGTGATAGTGAACATATATTAAATATATATTACATTCCAACGGATGCATATATCACTATTCTACTATCTAATGTTGCTACAGAGATTCTATTCGACTCTTTAACTAAAAAATCGGAAAGTACAGAGAAACATAGAAATCAATAATATGATGAAGGTCTCACCTTGTTGTTATCCTGTCCATCTTAATATCATGTAATTTCTTTAATAGTTATACCGAACGTGATTCAAAAATTGGCTTTTTGACAAGGAGGCTGCTCAAAATTTTTCGTCTGGAGCGAGTGACCATTGCCTTTGGCAAGGCACGAGTGAAGACAAAAATTTTGACGCAAAGCCGACGCAGTCAACAACCAATTTTTGAGTTATGTTCGGTATAAATGCTACACCCAATTGCGTGATGATCAGGAAGGTAAAAAATTAACAGGGTAGTAGGATGTACAGGATAGAGCAATAATCATACTCTGTAATATGTTTCTCCTTGACAAGTAGTGCTGAATCTTCCATATTTTTGATGTTTATCAGTGTAAAATTATATACAAACACAATCAGAAATCATATGCACACCCAGTATCTCATTCCTTTTGCCGTCTATTGTCTAATTTTAATTATTATCGGCATCGTATCCCACCGGAAACAAACAACTTCTGCCGATTTCATCGTCGGTAATAGATCATTGAATTTTTGGATTACGGCATTATCCGCACATGCAAGCGATATGAGCTCTTGGCTGTTTATGGCATTTCCTGCAACAGTATTTATTGCAGGTGTCCCGCAGTTATGGATCGCCTTTGGACTATTGCTCGGAATGTTTTTGACATGGCAACTTGTCGCAAAAAAATTGCGGACGTCCACAGAAAAATACGACAGTTATACTTTACCTACATTTTTTGAGAATCGATTTAAAGATAAGACCAACATCTTAAGATTAATCACAGCCATTATGGCTTTATTCTTCTTAACTTGCTATGTTTCAGCAGGATTAATTGCTATGGGCAGAGTTTTTGAATCGATGTTCCAAATTGATTTCACTGTCGGATTAACTGTATCAACTCTTGTTATCCTCGTTTATACATTAATTGGTGGCTTCATCACGATTGCCTGGACAGATTTATTTCAGGCGATCTTTTTGCTTTGTATGGTAATTTTTGTTCCAACCGTCGCTTTCTTCCATTTAGAAAATGGATTTGGCTCCATTGTGACAGCTGCAGAAGCAAAAGGTATCTCTCTTTCACTGATTCCGGACTTTTCTTTTGCATCGATCGTAGCCATTATTTTCCTATCTTTAGAGTGGGGTCTTGGGTACTTTGGACAGCCACACATTGTCACAAAATTCATGGGGATTAATAACGCTGAAAACATGAATAAATCCAAATATCTAGGCATGACATGGCAGTTCCTTGCATTAACAGCCGCAGCTTTTGTTGGACTTGTGGGAATCGCATTTTTTGAAGAAGGATTACACAAACCGGAACAAGTATTTGTTGAGATGGTGAAAGTGTTATTTCATCCTTTAGCTGCAGGATTTATCCTATGCAGCGTCATTGCTGCAAGCGTTTCAACAATGGACACACAGATTCTGGTGAATGCTTCGATGATCAGTGAAGATCTTTATAAAAAGATGTTCCGTCGTCATGCCTCACCTAAAGAACTGCTTGTAATTTCACGTCTTGGCGTCGTTTTTGTTGCTTTGCTGTCCCTCTATTTTGCATTGAATAGAAATACAACTATCCAAGAAGCTGTCTTATATGCATGGTCCGGGTTGGGCTGTTCCTTTGGCCCTTTAATGTTGATGTCACTCTACACAAAAAAAACAAACAACTACGGCGCTATCAGTGGTGTTCTCGTTGGTGGCATTGTTGCCGGAGTTTGGGGTAGCGTCAATAGCTACGTGACTTCTTTCGTCATTCCCCCAATGATTCCGGGTTTTGCCCTCAGTCTATTGAGTATATATGTGGTATCCCGCCTAACCTGGTCTAAAACGTCAAATTTATACCGAAGAAGTCTAATATTATAAAGCGGATTCGTAGTCTTGCCTGATCATTTCAACAGCGACTTCAGGATCGTGCATATCAAGATCTAACCAACGAAATTGTGGCTCACGACGGAACCACGTGAATTGTCTTTTTGCGTAATTTCTAGACGTTTGCTTAAATGTATCAACAAAGCGTTGATAGTCTTCCTTAGTTTGTTTTGAATCCAAGAATTCCAAAGCTTGCCGATATCCAATAGCTTGCGATGCCGATGTGTTTGTGCGAATGCCCATTTTATCTAATTTTGCAACTTCATCAAGAAGACCATCAGCAATCATCTTATCGCATCTCTGTTCAATCCTTTGATATAACTTATCGCGAGGACGATGGACAAACCAACAGCGAAAATCGTAGTTTTGCGGTTTACAACGCGTTTTCCAGGATAGCTTACTAACTTTCTTTCCTGTCAAAGTAATGATCTCTAAGGCACGCACAATTTTTTGCTTGTCATTTTTTGTGATAGTATTTGCATATTGAGGATCTAGTATCTTCAATCTCTCAAAAAGTGCTTCACAACCCAATCGTTCACTTTCATCTTCTAACGCTTTCCTAAGCTCCGGTACAGATGGTGGTCCACTTGGAGGACCATACAGCAAAGAATGGAGGTAAAATCCTGAGCCACCAACGATAAGTGGAATGTTTTCACGTCCAAGGACTAAATGGCAGCAATGGCGCGCTTCGTAGTAGAAATCGACGACATTAAAAGATTCGGTGACATCGCGAATATTAATCAAATGATGCGGGATACGCGCCTGCTCTTCTTTTGTTGGCTTTGCGGTGCCGATATTCATTTCTCGATACACTTGCATAGAATCGGCCGAAATGATTTCGCCTGCACTGAGCTCGGACAGTGACATTGCTAAAGAGCTTTTTCCTGCCGCTGTGGGGCCCGCTATGATAATGACACGTTTTTTTTGTTTTTGAAAATTTGAGGTAAGCTGTTTTTGCGCTTCGATTGTGAAGCCAAGGACAATTCTTTCGATTTCTTTTTTGTCAGTGATCGTTTCGCTACTTGTCACGATTGCCCTCTAAAAGTGCTTAAGAGCTTCTTGTTCAGTGGCAACAAGCTCTAATACATGATCGAAGCCGGACATTTTAAGAATATCTAAAACATTAACAGGAGTGTTACAAACAATTAATTTCCCTGAAAGGGTACGCAACATTTTTGTGATGGAAAGAAACATTCTCATTCCACTACTACTGAGATACGTCAGCGAAGTCAAATCAACGAGAATTTTTTCTTGCCCTTTATTTATAGCTTCAAAAATTCTCTTTTCAACAGCAGGAGAAGAAATCGCATCAAGGCGACCTTTCAGACGAATAATTAAGACATCTTCCCTAAGTTCTTCTTTAAAATCTGTTATGTTGCTGATTGTTTCCATAACCCCTCGTGAAACGAACACAGATAAGAGTGCTCCCTTTCTGCATATCGTACATTATTTCAAAGACAACTGCAAGAGATTATTCTTCGTCAAAAGCCATTGCCATCTCTGAAATTTTTTCACAAGCTTGTGCATTTTTTTTCTCTAGAAACTGTACGCGCTCGGCAGCAACACGAAGTTTGCAACGCTTTTCTCCATCTTTTGCATGCCAAACATCAAGCTGCAACCGTCCCTCCACAAGGACAGGAGAAGAACTGTCAAGTAGTTGAGAACATGTGTCGGCTTGCTTTCCCCATACAACAACATCGACGAAACAGACCTCTTGTTGCTTATCTCCCCCAATCGTCACGAATTCGCGATTAAGGGCTATAAGCAAATCTGTCACTGAAACTCCATTTGGAGTTTTACGAAGTTCGGGTTTACGAGTCAAACGTCCAGCAATAAGAACCTTATTTAGGGCAACCATTATCCACCTCAGTTAAAAACTTCAATATAACAAATATTTATTTTAAAACAAGGAAAGGTTTTATCATTTGAATTTATAAGGACAAGAAATGAGTGGAATTTAATATTAATTATTGAATATCAATAGTTTAGGATATTTTGCAACGAGAAAATATTCATTGATCTTTGAACAAAATCGAACAACTAAAGGTAAGTTTTGAATACTTACAAACGAAATTTTGAGGTTTAACATCGCAAAAAAAATTTAGCAATATGTCTATGCCGTCCCTACAGGACTCAATTTTTTTGAAGTTTACCCAGGCCTGACGACCTGGGCTGTAACATTCCGTCCCTTCAGGACTAAGCAAATGATCTAAGTCCTGAAGGGACGGTATGATACAGCCCAGGTCGTCAGGCCTGGGTAAACTTCAAAAAAATTGAGTCCTGTAGGGACGGCACGAAATAATGGACGGTATGCACAAGTTGAGCAAGTTTAGGCGCCTAGGTCGTCCAGTCCAATTTTAGGCTTTGGAATGAATGTTCAAGGAATCAGCAAGCCATTGTTTGTATTCGTTGCTAATTTCATCGATATACTGGAAAGAAATTTCCGGGACTTCGTAGTTGCAATTTTCTTGGATGATTTTTTTTATCGCTTCGAAATGATCTTTATGTGTCGTCAAAAAAATTTTACTTTCTTGCATCACGTCGAGTTGGTTATCTAGTAAAAAAATTGATTCCACCCAAGGAGTGATTTTTGCGCAGGCAACATAGCGTTGTTGAACAAGGATGCGAGCCACTTTTCGTGCTTCGTCAATACTACCTGATGCCCATTGGACTTCTATATATTCTGTCATTTCATTTTGCCTCAACTTTAGGATGCATTCGCATTATAATTTATCTCCGGCATCTCGCTAACGGATGAATTTGGAGTGCGTGTGAGACTAGTCACACGTACTCCAAATCTTTGCGACCTTGCCTAGATATTATTTATCGGCGGCGATAAAAGCAAGATCAGATAGACGTAAATCTATAATCGTCGGTTTTGCCTGTTGCACTTTGCCTTTGATCGATAATGGATTGACGCGATCTTGTTCTCTAAGATAGCTGCGCAGGGTTGTATAATTTGTCATTTGTTGTTTGTAGTTCTCCGTACTCAGACGCAATACACGAGGATAAACACAAAGAACTGCATCACCATCGATCACTCTGATGATTCTATCTTCCAAGGTGATAACAATTTGTCTTTTACCATTGCTAGAAGCGAAAGCATTTGACACATCAATACGACGAACTGACATTTTATCATCAGAGTTTTGTGCTGTAAGAGCCAACACTGAAAAAGCCAGATCAATTTTTTCACCGGTGATTTTTTTGCCCCAAATATCCGGAGAAATATCTTCACCTGTAATAATTTCGGGAAGATTTTTTGGGGTAAAAAACGGTTTAAAAGGAAAAAGAATCCCTTCGGCATCAATAGCTGTATTCAAATAGTCGGCATAATAAGCTATCGGTTTACGCAACGTGTAGTCCACATGGAGAGTACCAGGGCGTATTTTCGTTATGTGTGCCATTTTTATAAAAGGAACGCTCATCAGCTTTTGTTTAGCCTCTTGCGTATTGAAGCTGAATATATTTTGGGGTCGATCGACAGAAAGATCGAGCAATTCTGTGAGATAAGCCGTTTTAAGCCCCTCAGCATCGGCACTTGTCTGGACAACAGCAACAATTTGAAACGAAGGATCGGATCTCCGTTTATCTTTTAGGTGCTTGTAGTACAAAAAAGAAAAGAAACATGAGCCGAAAATCAGGCATGTTGAAACCGCGATTGTTAACAACGCTTTTGGTAGAGGTATTTTCGGTGGTGGTGTTTTATCTTTCATTTTTTAGGAAACGGCAGAGTATCATAACGGCGTCTCTTTCGTATTTCTAGATCAACACGAGTATGTTCAGCCGGTGGAGTCGTTCGATAATCATTTAAAGGGTTTTCTAGATTGTATATATATATAGTATCTTCAATAAAATGTATTTTTTCTCCTGCCATTTCAAGCATTGGATAGATTGTCGCTTTATCTCTCATCATTTTAAAATATTCGCCATTGACATCCCTTAGATCTTTGTCTTCGATATGACGCCATAGATAATATTTAAATGTATTAATCCAGAAGACAAAGGGAATATCACGATATAATTTTTGTTGAATGATCATTTCGGGAATAGGCTGTGCGTAGTTAACAGGAGTCATCCCCCGTGGATATAATTCACATTGACCCCATGTCAAGCTAACGTCGTTTTTTGTGTAGATCTCTCTTAGCTGTTTGAACACATTTTTATGCGCAAGCCAATCATCGCCATCGATGACAACAATGACATCATCATCTTCACAGTCCAATAGACGAACGGCATGTACAAGACCGTAAAGTGCGCCTTTATTTATTTTATTAAACAAAGATTTCCATTTATTTCTTTCACAAAATTCGGTGATGATTTCTCTTTGCTTACTTAATGTTGAAGCGTCATCAATGACACATACATCATAATCACTGTCGTCTTGCATTTCTATTGATTGCAAAGTCTTACCGATATAATCCACACTATTGAAAGATGGAATAACGACTTTGAATCTTTTCATCATAATGATACCGTAGATTATTGTTGCACTTCTAAACGCTCTAATTTCCGCTTGCGTTGCATCCCTAAAATAACAAGCTTGTCGATCAAATCTTCTAAAAGTAAACCATTGGCTTTGCACATCAGATGATATAGGCTGGTATTGGTGAATCCGGGAATTGGATTAATTTCATTGAACCAAAATTTTCCGGCGCTGTCCAAAAATGTATCAATACGCGCCATTCCACAACACCCTAAAGTTTTGTAGATAGATTTAGCAAGTGCCATCCCTTCATCTATCTGCTTCTGAGTTAGTTTTGCGTGTGTATCAAATTCAGCTGCAGCTTTTTTCGGATTTAAGCCATATTTACTATCATAATCATGCAAACGCCCATTAGCAAAGATTTCACCAGGAGGAAATACAGTGATTTCATCATTGCCAAAGACGGAAAATTCAATTTCACGGATATTTTCGAATCCATTTTCTACGACAATTTTATGGTCGAAACGTAATGCATATTCTATCGCTTCACAAATTTCGTTCTTACTATTGACTTTTCGTACTCCTATGCTGGATCCAAGATGTACCGGCTTTACATATAATGGATATCTGACCTCGTTTTCAATTTTCTTCAAGATGACCTCTTGAGATATGCTCCAATCATGCTGAACAAAGCTAATATATTTTGCTGTGGGAAGTCCTGCCTCAATCGCTAGACGCTTAGATAACACCTTATCCATGCAAATGGACGAAGAACTATGATCGCATCCTACATATGCCTTTCCAAGAATATCGAAAAAGCCTTGGATGGTGCCATCTTCACCATACGTTCCATGCAATACAGGGAAAAGAATATCGCATTGCAATAGACTCTTTAGCATATCTGCAGAAATTTTCTCTTTTGATTGATTGATGCCATTATCTTTCAAATGTTCTCTTGCATCTGAACCATGCACCCAGTTTCCTTGACGTGTAATTCCAAACTGTTCGATATCGTAATAAGTGTTTTTCATCGCAGCAAAAATATTCCTCGAAGAAATTACTGAAATATCGTGTTCTACAGACATCCCTCCAAAGACCAGTCCAACCTTAAGTTTTGTTGGAGCCTTTAAAGCAAATTTTTCGATGACTTCACCACAAATCTTTGTGCTGTCACCCGCACCTAATGTGACAACGACATCATGTGGACGCAAAAAATTCCTCAATTTTTCAGCTATGTGCTCCCTTGAAATAAACTGAGCACGCTCCCCTAAATCTTCTTTAATCTCTGCCACAATTTTTTCATGTGTCACCCCCGGAATCGGAGCCTCACGTGCGGCATAGATCTCTGTGACGAACAGATTATCGACTTGCTTAAAGATGCCGCCGTATAATCCCATGCACTCTTTTGAACGAGAGTATCTATGTGGTTGGAAAACGACAATCAGACGGCGTTCCCCAATTGCCCCTCTGATGGCATCGAGAGTAGCGCAAATTTCTGTAGGATGGTGAGCATAGTCATCTAAAAATAATATTCCATTAACTTCACCTTTTTTCTCACAACGACGCAATACTCCACCAAAAGATTTTAACGCCTGTCTAATTTGACTTTCTTCGATCCCAAGGCTCAAAGCCAGGCCAAAGACTGCTAATGAATTTAGGGCATTATGTTTACCTGTGAGCGAAACTTCAATATTACGATATTGCTTACCGTTTATTGAAGCATCATACGAGAGAGACCAACCATGCTGTTTAAAATTCGTGACTTTAAGAGCGCAGTTTTCTCCAAATCCATAACTTATACCTTTTGGATTGATCGCTCGCATGTACTTATCATCACCGCACCAAAAAAGATGCGATGACGATGTCACTTGACCAAGAAATTTACTAAAGGAATCGACTAATGCTTTTTCTGTATGATAGAAATCCATGTGGTCGAAATCGATATTAGTGACAATAGCGCCAAATGGAGTGTAATTTAGAAATGTGCCATCACTTTCACAGGCCTCAGCCACAAAATATTTTCCTTTGCCGTAGCCTGCATTAGATGATAGTTGTGGAACAACACCGCCGATGGCATAGGATGGGGACTCCCCGCTACATTCTAAAACCCAAGTAAGCAATGACGATGTTGTCGTTTTACCATGTGTTCCTGCGACCGCTAATCCTTTATAATTCGACATAATCTGTTGTAGCAATTCGGAGCGGTGTAGCATCTGACATTTTAACTTTAATGCCTGTTGGTATTCAGGATTTTCCTTCTTGATATCTGTGCCATATATCACCGTTATTCCGGAGTTCACATACTTTTCTGAATGACCAATATGGATTGTTGCTCCTGATTCAGACAATTTATTCGTCACGGCGTTAGCCGCTATATCACTACCACTGACTTCATCTTGTTTATTAAGCAAAAGACGTGCAAGTCCACTCATTCCGATGCCGCCAATCCCAATAAAATGATATTTATTTTTCATGCGATGACCTTTTTTATTAAAGAACACAAATCTTGCGTTCTTGATCTTTTTTTATAATCCATAATTGACGCTCTCATGTTTTTCAACAACACATCATCATTAAAAAACTCTATGAGATTATATGCAAGAAGACGTTCATCAAAAAACTCTTCCTTAATCATTTTCCCTCCACCCACAGTCTTGACGATAAAGTTGGCATTATACTCTTGATGATTATCTGCTGCCCGCGGATAAGGTATAAATATTCCAGGGACCTCATACTCAAATTGCTCTGCTATTGTTCCTGCACCAGCCCGACAAATGACAAGATCTGCTGCTTGCCAGGCCATATCCATTCTATTTTCATAAGGCTTGACACAAGCAATGATTCCCGATTCAGAATATTCTCTTTGTAATTCTTCTGCGCCGGCGATATCACCGGCAATATGAATGACTTGTATCTGAATTCTATTCCTTAGATACTTTAACGTTTCTTTTACCTTGTCATTGATTGTACGAGCGCCTTGTGATCCACCAAAAACGAGTAATGTTCGAGAATTTGGATTCAATCCAAAATAACGGCGGGCTTCTATCACATCAATAATTCCATGACGAAAACCTGTTCTCAAGGGCATACCGACTTCAATACGATTTCCTTTTAAAAGGTCTATTGTCTGAGGAAAATGCACGCCTACTGCTGCTGCCCATGGAGCCATTAATCGATTAACTTTGCCGGGAATGCTATTCGCCTCATGTAAAATGATAGGGATCGACTGTAATTTTGCTGCGATCAAAGGTGGAAATGAATAAAAACTTCCGAATCCTACGACGACATCCGGTTTAAATTGACGTATGATATTTCGACTTTGCCATACGCCACGACTAATATTCATTAATGACCGAGAAATGGCCACCGGTGATTTTTTAGTGAAGGCTCCACACGAGATCGAAGAAAAATTATAGGTATGCCCCTCAAAGTACTTGTTACCTGCAAGACCGCCTCCAACAAATAATACCTCACTGAGTGGATGATCCTTGGTGATTTGCTGCGCCAAGGCAATCGCAGGATATATATGCCCTCCTGTCCCCCCTGTAGCAATTAAAATCTTTTTACGCATAGCATTCCTTTTTTGTTTTAGAAACACTGAATATTAGAGATAGTCCCGTGATATTCGCCATGAGTGAACTTCCCCCTTGACTAAATAATGGCAAATTCAATCCGGTACTTGGAAGTAGTCCTGAAACAACACCTAAATTCAAAAACGCTTGTAATGAAATCAAAAAAATTGCACAGGATGCCAGATAGTATCCTCCTCGATCGGGACATTGACATGCAATGTAGAATCCAATGCTGGCAAGACACAAATACAAAGAGATCAATCCCACCATTCCCATAAAGCCAAATTCTTCGGCGTAGATGGCGGCAATATAGTCGTTCTGTGCTTCAGGGAGATAACTTAGCTTCTGCAGACCATTTCCAGGTCCTTTTCCCCATAACTGTCCTGATCCTGCTGCAATTTTTGCTTGGTAAGGTTGATGTCCTTTGCCTTTGAGATCGAGTTCCGGATTCATATAGACCTTAAGGCGTGCCGAGACGTAGTTGAGCTGCGATGCAAATGTGCCAACGACTAACATAAATCCTAAAAGAGGCCACGCCCAATAGCGAAAATGGATGCGCGCAAGGAAAAATAAAGCTATTAGCGTCATGACAATAACGGCTGTTGTCCCATTGTTAGGTTCGACAAGGACGAGGACCATTGGCACTGAAACAATTCCAACCAGTTTAATGAAATCGCGGAATGTGAAATTCTCTTCATTAAATTTTAGAAAATTATGAATGAAAAACGCCGGAATGAGATACTTAACAAATTCTGAAGGTTGAAATGATAGACCGGCAATTACCAACCAACGTCGCGATCCATTCACAACACGACCGACGCCCGGAATCAATGTTAGCAAAAGAAGAATCGTAAAAATCACAAGTAATGGTGTGCTATACTGCAGGATATGCTTGTATCCAATTCTTACAATAAACCAGCCTAAGCATAGCCCTGCAATTGCATAATAAATTTGTTTGATCAACGCTTGATGCGTACTTTTGTCAAGTTCATGATCGAGGATATCCGCTGATGTCGTGCTGAATATCATGATTAATCCCAACAAGAAAATCAATGAGGCTACCAAGAGCAATAGTATCCGAGGTGATTTCATCATATACTATTACTATTTAACACGAATTTTATCGCCGATTTTCATATTACGCGCACGCTCTTCATCAAGGTTATTCATCTTGAGAAGATCGTCGAAGTTTATGTTGTATTGCTTTGCAATTTTCCAGGGATTATCTCCCTTTTTGACAGTGTAGTATTGAGCTGCATTGTTAGACGATACGACTGTATTATTTACTGCTACGGGCTGTGAAGACGTCGATGGAGTGACTTTTGCTTTTGATGCTGTAGCATTATCTACAGAGTTGTTCTTTGAAATCGGAACACGAAGAACTTGTCCAATAGAAAGTTTTGTAGAAGATAAATTATTGGCTTTTTTAATCGCTTCAATTGTGGTGCCATTATTACGGGCTATTTTCTCAAGGGCATCGCCACGCTTGACCGTAACTTCAACATAATTTGTTTCTTTCGTTGGTTGACTTTCAGTTGTCACCATCTGTTTGACAGGAACAGGAGCCTCCGGCTGCAGAAGAACATACCCTTCATCATCGACTTCAAGCGGGCGTGAATGGTTTTCATCCGTTAAATCATTAAGAAAACTATCAACTTCATCATTAACATGTGTATCAGGCAAACCGATAGCTGTGACGTTTGTTGGAACCGGCTCTATGTCACGATTGTTTACAATAGTATTTTCAATCCCGGGTTGATCTATCACACCATCATCATCACTATTTATCGCTAACATGAATAAGAGCGCCAACAATCCGGCGTTCACTAATAAAGCTATAATTATGGTATCTCGTCGACTCATTTTTATTTCTCCTTAAAGTGCATTGGTGATGCGCTGAAATTCTTTACCACGATGGGCATAATCTGTAAACATATCATAACTGGAACAACCTGGCGACAATAAAACCGTGTCCCCTTTCTTTGCTATACTTGCGGCATGTATCACAGCTTCATGTAAAGTCGTAAATAGCTCAGTAGGAATATGGTGCCCTAAATCGTTTTTAATCTTCTCTTTAGATTGTCCTATAGCACAAATAGATTTCACTTTAGGGCCAAAAGCCTGAATCCAGGGTGTATACGGAAATCCTTTGTCTACACCGCCGGCTATCAGCACAACTGAGCCATCAATCGAGTCAACAGCGCGTATCACTGCATCGATATTTGTACCCTTGCTGTCGTCTATATAGCTGACATCATTGAGCATTCGAACGAATTCTATGCGATGCGCGGGTTTTTTAAAAGAAGACAATGCATCAATGAACTGTTCAGCAGAAATACCAACGGTGCTACACAAGGCATATGATGCAATGATATTCTCTATGTCATGAGAGTGTTTGCCATGGTAGGCAGCAGGAAGAGTAAAAGCCTTTCCAGATTGAGAGTTAACATCATAAGTATCGGTATAAAGAAAACATTTAGTGTCATATCCATAAGTTTTAACAAGATGATTTTTAAACAAAGAGAAATACTCTATATAACATTTGTCCTCGACAAAAAGCTCGCCATTTTCTTTGATATTATCTTTCATTTTGACTTTTGCAGCGGCATATTCATAGATGGTAGGATAACGATCTAGGTGATCAGGCGTAATATTAAGAATGACACCGGCATCAATAAAACGACTATTCAGCGTTTCCAACTGAAAGGAACTGAGTTCAATAACGAAAATATCTAACTGCTCTTTTGAGAGTTCATCGACTCCGGACGTGAGAGGAATTCCTATGTTTCCAAGAGCTTTAGCTCTTTTCCCGGACTTTTGCAGCACATGTTCTGTCAGCAGAGTGACGGTAGTCTTCCCATTGGTTCCGGTGACGGCAAGGCAAGTCTTGTTAATTTCGCGACATGCTAGCTCAATTTCACCAACAATTTCTAGTCCTTTTTCTTTAGCTTGACGATAACAAGGATTGGTCTGAGGTATGCCAGGAGAAACAACAACCAGGTCAAATCGGGAAACATCCCCTATATTACTTTCTGACTCAAAGACCATTCCTTGTTGGCATAAGGTACGGATATTCTCATTTGTCGTTGCAATATTTTGATTGCTATCAGTACCGACAACTAGTGCTCCGCGCTTCATCAAAAACTTAACGGCGGACTGCCCACTAATTCCGAGTCCTATCACTAAAACACGTCGACCTTTATACATTGCTATACCCTTATTATTGTATTTTAAGTGAGGCAACGCCTGCAATTGCCAAGAGGAGGCCAACGATCCAAAAACGGATGACGATTTTTGTTTCCGGCCACCCTTTATATTCAAAATGGTGATGTAATGGGGAACACAGAAAAATGCGTTTTTTGTTTCTAAATTTATAGCTACCGACTTGCAGAATGACTGAGAATGTTTCTGCGACGAAAATACCGCCGATTAATGCCAAAAGAAATTCTCTTCCGAGTAGTACGGAAGAAACTCCGATGATCCCACCAAGAGCTAATGATCCGGTATCACCCATAAATACTTGTGCCGGATGGCTGTTGTACCATAAAAAGCCAATACAGGCTCCTACAAGGGCGCTTAGATAGATGGCAATTTCTCCGCTGCCTTCAATATATAAAATATTCAAATAGCCGGCTAAATCAACATTATTCGATATAAATGCAATCAGCGCTAAGCACCCTGCCACCATAATCAAACACCCTGCTGCTAGTCCATCGAGACCATCTGTAAGATTCGCACCATTCGATGACCCTGTAATCACACACATGATAAATAACCCTGCCAAAATAACAAAAATTCCTGAAAATGTGACCACCGGTTCTTTAAAAAATGGAATGTAGATGCGCGAAGCAAATTCTTTTAATGGAACAATTTTTTGAGTGGTGCTTACAGTACTATTTCTGCTTTCAGCATTGGCTGATGATAGATTATTCCTGACATTTTCTTTGACGACGGGTGGCTGAAACCATTTACCTATATGGATTGCTTCAGTGACCGGAGGACATAATAAATACAGCGCAACGAGTCCGCTGACAGTCCCTTGGATAAGGAGTTTTTTTCTACCGGAGAGTCCTTTTGCATTTTTATACTTTAGTTTTAGATAGTCGTCGTAGGCACCAAGGAGTCCAAGTGTGACGGAAACAAAAAGGAGTATTAACGTGAAGACGTTCTGAAAATCCATCCACAAAAACATTGAGGTAAGCATGGAAAAAAGGATTAGTGCTCCGCCCATCGTTGGGGTATCTTTCTTTTTTTCGTGGAGTTGACCAAGGAGTGGACATTCTTCCATGCGTATGGGCTGCCCGATTTTCAGTTCATACAGCTTCTTGATAAAACGTGGACCCAGAAATATACTGATGACAACAGATGTTATAACGGCAAGCATCATTCGCGTAGAATAGTGTTCGAATGCTAGCGGTACCTTAAACCCTAATACTTCCCGAAAAAAATCAATGAGGAAAAAAATCATAAAATAACATCACTATTGTTGAGAGAGGCAGTGAAAGATCGTCAATGCCCTACATGCGACTTATTTTGCTTCAGGCGTAAAATAAGTGG